>OHQF01000250.1_pt1 | contig 38385 bp, 34 predicted proteins | sample 1578001 | NCBI WGS metagenome assembly OHQF01 (sample SAMEA3879538, study PRJEB24766) | human gut metagenome | biome: human-associated habitat; feature: feces | place: USA | collected 1985/1987 | reverse complement strand
TTTTATCACAGAAAAACAGTCTCACAACCTTGGTTTTATAACAGATATAGTTAACCGATTAGTGGAAATGTTTTCAATATCCGTTCTTGTATGTCTAATGCATGTAATTCCTATGCCTATCTAATCAATGAGAATTTGATTGTTAAGTTTGCCAAAGATGAAGAAAAGCTAAATAAACTCTTTTTAGAAAAGGATGTGCTATCATTTTTAAAAGATAAAACGACCTTAAAAATCCCGCAACTTGATATTTTTAAAAATGATTTTTACTTTTCCATTCACGAAATAATCAGAGGAGAGATTTTTCTTAATAAACATTATCCCAATTTGCCATACAATACAATCCCGAAATCTTATTTTGAGTTAGACATGTTTAAAAGAAAAAAGATTGAACGGTTTGGATCTTATGATATTCTGAACTTCATAACAACAGAGGACAAAAAATGAAGCAATTTTCTTTTTTAATATTTACAATCTTTTTGATTGCCGCATGCAGCAGCCCGACCGTCGAAGACAAGGCGCTTTTTTGCGGGCACTGGATTGAAGAGACCGCACCGGACAGTCCGTTTGTTCAAGGAATGACGCTGCTGCCTGACGGCACCGCAACATCCATCGGTATGGCCACGCTCAAATATGAAAAATGGACACAGAAAAACGGCAGCCTCGTTCTGTCCGGCAAGAGCATCGGCAACGGACAGACAATAGATTTTTCCGATCAATGGCAAATTATTGAAATAACGCCCCTCACAATGAAACTGAAAAGCACTGACGGCAATTATCGGGTTAATTATCATCGAAGCGAAAAATAACACCTCCAACCATATGGGCATACGATAGAAATCAACTTTGTTACCTCCGACCAAGGCAAAGCCAAATCAACGGCCATATTTATGAACGCCCGTTCCGATCCGTTTTAAAATGATTGACTTTTTTCCGGACTGATGTTACCAAAACGGCCAAAGTCAATTATTATATAACTAAAAAAATACCATTATGTGCAATTTGATTATTTTAACGAATTCAGAATTTCAGTTAGTGCTGACTGTTATTTTGATTTTGGTTCTGTGGGGCGTTCTAAAAGGAATTCGACGGCTGATCCGAAAAACGTCAATCCCGGTTCATACCGTAGACGCCAAACCGGATCCGGAGCCCGAAGACCGACCCTATCCCCGGCGCTGCCCGTCATTCTTCAATGCCGACACCGGTACACTTCCGTATGTTTATCACCCGCAGCCGGCAACCCAAAAGCTACGGAGAATAAAATATACCTCTCCTTATCTGGGAATAGAGCGGGAAGTTGTGTATCATCCTCGAAACAAAGCCGGCAAGGCTTTCGATCATGTTCGCGGCATCGCCGTTTCGCCGACGCTGACGCTGTTAAGAGAAATCATTGTTGAAAGCGACTTTCCCGGTGATATCAGAACCTATATCAAACATTTTAACGGACGCTTGCCTAACGAAAACGAAATTAAGCAAATTTATGCCAAAAGAGTAATGATCTGCAACAATCTGCTTGAATGCGGCGAACCGCTGTTGCAGGAACGGCGCTATCTGTATACCTGCGGAAACCTCGAAAAAGACCGTGATTACAATTACTGTCTCGACTTCTCTACCGGAGAAATCACCATTGCCGACTGTGACAGCTATGTGGCGGCAATACTGGTTGAATAGTCCGAACGACAGCACTAAAAAACAGTCTTCGATAACACCGAAGACTGTTTTTGTTTATACAAAAAGAAACGTTTCTTTTAAAAGTGTTCTTATATATAATATGTTCAGATTTATTGCCGTCATACCCGGCACCTTTATAAAAAACTCTGATGGAGAGAGCCTTATGGAGATCCGACATTTGCTGAACGCCCAAAATAAAGATCAACTGCGGGACTGGTTGCTGCAAAACCATGCCACGGCCTCCGAATGCTGGGTAGCGGTCAAACGCGGTCATCCGGTCGACAACAACACCTTCTGGTATCTGGACGCCGTTGAACAGGCATTATGTTTCGGCTGGATCGACAGCACAGTCAAAAAAATATCGGCAACCGCCACCGTCCAGAGACTGGCACCCCGACGTCCCCAAAGCGTCTGGTCCGAGCTCAACAAAGAACGCTGCCGCCGCCTGGAAAAGTTAGGTTTAATGACGGACGCCGGCCGAGCCGTTCTCCCGGATATGACACCGGCCGGTTTTGTGATTGATCCGCTAATATGGCAAAATCTGCGGCAAGATCCGTCCGTATGGAATAACTTTCAAAAATTTCCCCCTCTTTATCAAAGGGTAAGAATAGACACCATTCAAATAAAGAAAAAACAACCGGATTTATTTAAAAACCGCCTCAACAAGTTTATCCAAAATACCCGCTGTAACATAATGTACGGCGACTGGAATGACGGCGGCCGACTATTGGATTATTGACATCGAGCCGAACCGGTATCAGCCGGTCGAGTCTCAAAAAAACAAGAGGTTTCCGATATCGGAAACCTCTTTTCGTTTGCTCAAATAAAGGAAACGTTTCAAACCGTAACCGGCTCGGGCATTTCACTGCTTAAGATTGATAACCGGCAGAGTCAACGTCCAACTGTTGTGAGCGCTTTTTATTCCCCGTCGCATATCATAATAATTCTGCCAGTCGCCGGAGTTGCTCTCATCAACAATCGCCAAAGGGCTTTTTCCCAGTCTTCCGTGTTGCAGGAACTCAGAGATCTGTTCATAGAGATCCAAATTCTCCGTTAAAAGCATAACTTGCTCTTCGGTCGGCAATGTTCCCGTCAAATCGCGCGAAAAGGCCTGACGGCAATATCGTTCGGCCTTGCCGCACTCAATACTTTCCGCCACATTTGCCAAAGCGAAAACAGTGTTGCCGATGATAACACCTTCCGGCGTACGGTGTTTTCCCTTGTAATAGTGCTCCACGTCAAAAGAGCGGGTTTGGTCGGAGAAGTAGACTTCCAGAGGAAACTTCCCGGTGGTCTCTATACTGTCGTCATAGATGACCAGATCGCTAATTGCCACCCCCATTTCCTTCATCAGGTTTAATAGGGCTCTTACTTTTTGTTTCATCCTGTCAAAGTTTAAAGTTAATAATAAAAGACAATTAATAAATTTTGCATGCTTAAAAATTAGCTCGTTTTGTCCAAACTGTCAACTCTTTTCCCTGCCGACATTTATCCGTCTCATGATATGCCTGCAAAGCATGGAAGAAGATAAAATATAAGTATTTGTTATCCAAACTAAAACAGCTTATATTATGTATAATTGCTTTTTAACCGCTTAACGACAGGAGAAAACAATGGCAACAACATGGTCTAACAATGGTTTTAAAATCACCCTGTCCGCCTTATTCGGACTGTTTTTATCAACCTTACCCCTCAACGGAGCATCTGCAATGGATTCGGAATCTAACCATCCCTGGGACAAAACCTTTGTGCAAAGCGACAAAGTCGATGTGCGAAAAGTCACCTTTAAAAACCGCTACGGCATAACTTTGAGCGGCGACCTCTACATGCCCCAAAACAAAACCGGCACCCAAATGCCGGCGATTGCAATAAGCGGGCCCTTCGGTGCCGTCAAAGAACAGGCTTCGGGACTTTATGCCCAAACGATGGCAGAACGGGGTTTTATCACCCTGGCCTTTGACGCTTCTTTCACCGGCGAAAGCGGCGGCCAGCCGCGAAATGTCGCTTCTCCCGATATCAATACCGAAGACTTCAGCGCTGCGGTCGATTATCTGAGCACCCGACCTGATGTGGATCCCAAAAAAATAGGCGTTATCGGCATTTGCGGATTTGGCGGTTTTGCTCTCAACGCCGCGGCAATCGACCCCCGGATTAAGGCAACGGCAACATCCACCATGTATGATATGAGCCGCGTCAATGCCAACGGCTATTTCGACGCCATGACCCAAGAAGAACGTCGTCAGCTAAAACACCACCTTAATGCCCAGCGAACCGAAGACTATAAAAACGGCTCATATGCCGTCGCTCCCGGACTCCCCGACCACCTGACCGGTGAAGAACCGCAATTTGTAAAAGACTATTACGACTATTATAAAACGTCGCGCGGCTATCATAAAAATTCGCTGAATTCTAACGGCGGTTGGAACATGACTTCTTCCCTGTCATTTATCAATATGCCGATACTGTCCTACAGCGACGAAATTCAAAGCGCTGTCTTGCTGCTTCATGGTGAAAATGCCCACAGCCGTTACTTTAGCGAAGATGCCTATAAAAAGCTCAAGGGCAATAACAAGGAATTAGTTATCATTTCCAACGCCAACCATGTTGATTTATATGACCAAACCGATAAAATTCCATTTGACAGGCTGGAAAAGTTTTTCGACGTCAATCTGAAATAAAAACAAACAAACTGATTTTCGCTACTATTTTTCACGCTACCGCTTCTCATCTTCCGAGAAGCGGCAACTCCCGAAAAAACATGCCTCCGAACCCCGACTGCGGCGCAAAAAAATGACGGATATTAAAAAATCTCCACCATCCAAATTAAAAAAGCTTCGAAAACCGAAGCTTTTTTTCTGCCGGATTCAATACAACCCGAATATTGCCGACTTTATGCTTATTTGCAATAAAACATAATTGAGCGGTTAATCATCGGGGTACTCGAATAACTCGGTCCCATCAGTGGGGTCATATCAATTTGTCCCGAAGAGCCGGCATTTTCTACCGAAGAACTGATCACTTCAAAATTGCCGTTGCAGCTCTTACTTGCCAAACGATAACACATGGAAATGTCAAAAAAAGCTCCGTTGCATTGCGCTGTATAAACATCTACACCATTTTGCCGATGCGAGAAGTTAACAGCACTGCACCCTGACAAAAGTACCCATAAAAGCAAAACATATTTTTTCATAACAATCACCCGTCTTAATTTTAGATTTAAGAAAATTACAATCAATAATTTACATATTTTTTTATAAACATCAATAGTTATTATTAAGTTTTTCTTATAAACTATCAGTTGTCTTATCGCGTGCCTTTTTTTACCTTCTTTGACACAATCGGCTTTTGTTGCCGGGTTTTGTTTTGCACAAATACATCCGAAGCGCTTGATTTCAACAACCGAAAGCTGTTATAGTAACAGCCGACATTTTACCGATAGGACTTAATATGACTGAAAGAAAACCCCGGCGGTCTGATCTGCGCTTTGAGCGCGAGGCCAAAGCCCTGCAAAAAAATCTTGAAAAACGCAAAAAACAGCAGGAAGCTCTGCAAAAACTGAAATTACAGAAAGCACAAAACCATGGACAAACTGAAAATTAAGGGTGGCAATAAGCTTACCGGACAAATTTACATCAGCGGTGCCAAAAACGCCGCTTTGCCGTTGATATGTGCTTCTCTTCTCACAAACGAACGGGTAACCCTCACCAACATGCCGCTTCTTTCCGACATCCGTTCAATGAATTTGCTGCTCGAACAACTCGGAACCAAAATCGACAGCCATGATGAAGTCATCGACGGCAATCCATGCAAAGTATATTCCTATCAAACAACACAACTGGCAAGCTTGGTTGCCCCCTATGACTATGTTCGCAAAATGCGTGCTTCCTATTATGTTCTCGGCCCGCTGCTGGCACGAGAACATTACGTCGAGCTCTCATTGCCGGGCGGCTGCGCCATCGGGGCACGCCCGATGGACATCCATCTCTCGGCGCTTGAACAAATGGGGGCTTCAATCGAAATCAAAAACGGTTATGTGATTGCCAAAGCCGAAAACGGCCTCCAAGGCGCGCACCTGATTTTTAACATTGCTTCGGTCGGCGCCACCTGCAACATTTTAATGGCCGCAACCTTAGCCCGCGGTACCACTGTGATTGAAAACGCCGCAATGGAACCCGAAATCGGCAATTTGGCAGAAATGCTCAATGCGATGGGGGCCAAAATCAGCGGTATCAACACGCCGGTATTGACCATCGAAGGCGTCAAAGAACTGCACGGTGTCATCCATAAAGTCATTCCCGACCGCATTGAAGCCGGCTCATACGCCGTCGCTGCGGCCATCACCCGCGGTAAAATAGAATTAGTCAACGCTCAGGTCGCAACTTTGCAAACCCCGCTGAAAATTCTTGTCGAGGCCGGGGTACGCATCAGCGAAAAACCGCATAGTATCATGATTGATGCCGAAAATTGTGTCTTGGAAGGCAAGGACATTATGACCGACTACTACCCGGGTTTTCCGACTGACCTGCAGGCACAGTTTCTGACTTTGATGCTGACCGCCAACGGCGCTTCCATGGTTACCGAAACCATTTTTGAAAACCGTTTCATGCATGTGCCCGAACTATTGCGTATGGGCGCCAACATCAATGTTCACGGCCATGCTTCCGCGATTGTACGCAGTGTTCCTAAACTCTACGGCGCTCAGGTCATGGCAACCGATCTTCGTGCTTCTTTTGCCCTGGTTCTGGCCGGGTTGGTCGCCGAAGGGGAAACGATTGTCAACCGTGTCTACCACCTTGACCGCGGATATGAAAAACTGGAACACAAACTGCGCGGCGTCGGCGCGGATATTTTGCGCATTAAAGATGATCAGGAAGAATAAAAAAGCCGGTTAAAAACCGGCTTTTGCTTTCAGCGTTCATCGCCGCGATTAAGAATACGGCGCATTTTTGCCAACGCCCTATTTTTGGCCAACGTCAGATTATATTCCCGTTCCCCTTTTTCAATTCGCTGTTGTTCCAGCTTGTCGAGATAGGTCATTTTTTTGAACTTTTCCTTTTTCAGGTATCGGAAAACTTTCAATTTTTCATTGGGAATTTTGGAACGTATTTCATCTTCACGCCCGGCAATATAAGGATAAAAGTCAATGCCGTTTATCGTAAAACATTTCGCCATCAGTTCGCGATGCCGTGTTTCATTGGGCTGAATTCCGTTATAATTGGTTTTGCTCAAAATATTAATTGCCCGACCGCTGCTGCTTTTAACATACAAATTAAATTTTTCTTTCATCCAAGTATCAAACACACCGTCGGCAATCAGCTTAATTTCTTCTTTCGTGTAAACACCCGCCTGCGGTTTTATTTTTCCGCTTTTAATACCGTCGGCATAAAACTTGAAACGCCACGTAATATAAGAAGCGTCCTTTCCATTATTCAGATAGTTTTTGCGCTGCTCCAGCAGTTGGGCAATATTGGCCGAGACTTCATCCAGGCAACATTCGACAAACTTGGTTTCATAGCTCTGGCCGCTGCGTCCTATACCGGCCAAGGCATTCAGATAATGCTGATACTCATGGCGCCAGGTACAGTTATATTTATCATTAAATAAATCCACAATTCGCTGCAGTTTTTCGTTATCCGCCTTAAAATAACGCATTTTCAACTGATCCCAGCTGTACAAACCGAAAGAGGGCAGATAGCCCAAACTGTCCCGGGCTCCCATCCCGTAAACAATCGCCGGGGAATATTGCTTTTCGCTGTTTTTGGCGTAGCGCACTCTAACGGTGTCAACTATCGTTTTCAGCTTCACGTTTCGCAATATTTGATGATGCTTGCGGTCTTTAACCCGAAAATCGGTTATCTCACCGGCATCAACCACTTTACCGTTGTTCAGCATCAATTCCCATTTGCCGTTATGATAATCAAGATTTTCATAAAATTGTTGTTTGGAAACCGTATCGCCTGCAATCACCGCCGTGGCTTTGTCAAAATCCGCCGCATAGGTATCAACCGTATAACGCATCAGGGGATACAATGACACGCCGGCAGCCAACGTCAGCCCCAACGTCGTTCCGACTATGATTTTTCGTGCTTTTTTTCCTGCCATGGCATACCTCTTTTTGTTGTGACCGATTATAAGATAATTTTCAACAAAAGCCAAGATATTTTGACAAAAAAACGATTCTGATTCTTTACTTTCAACATTTTCGGAGACAGCCGCGGCCTTTGATCTCCACTACCGGCGCCCTATATCATTATTTTTCTTTCATAGACGTATTCGTATACAGCCAGCTTTTGAATTCCTCCAAACTTCGTACTTCCGGTATCCATCTCATATCTTCGGGCAGATCCGTTGTGAACTCACAGCGGTAACGCAGCGGATGAGCCCCGCTTTTAATTGCTGCCTGCTGGTTATAAATACGGTCATCAACCAAAACGGTTTCTTCTGCCTTCAGGCCATATTTTTCATAACAACTACGCAACATGTCTTCTTTGGCGGTATCATGCATAAATTTCCCATGCTGCACACATTCAATAGTTAAAAAGTCTGTTACTTCACTTAATAAGCCGGTTAAAAACTTTTTCTTTGTTTCAACATCAAACGTTGCCGACATCGTAAACTGACGGTATCCTTTCCGGTTGAGCTCTTTTAAAGTATCAATAACATGAGGGTACAATGGACGGTTGCAGAAGAATTCGGGAGAATGGCAAAAATCATAATCAAGCTCCGCTCCGAGTTCCGGATGCGTCTTAAGTTCCAGCGCGCCGTATTTGGGATTGATCGGCAGAACCGTAGGCAAGTCTTCCCACTTGATATTGCCATAAATCGGTGCATACTTCGGATGTTTGGTTAAAAAATTAAAATATGCATAATTAAGATTTGCCAACACACCGTCGACATCCCAAAAAATATTCTTAATTATCATTTTGTATCCTTAGATTATAAAAATAAAAGAAATATCTTTTTAAGGTACTCTTTTTGGCTTTGTTTTCAGTATATTTGCCCCCCTGCACAAAGTCAAGTTTTTAATCAATAACAGTCGTAAAGAAAATATACACATATAAAGCAGAAATAAACAACTGCATTCAGTACCCAAATACTGATTTCACTGCTTATTTTTCTATAAATGTTTCGGCAGAAACTCTATAAAAAGACGCGAACAAAAGCCGGAATGCCTTGATAAAAAAATTTTAATTCTTTACTTTCATCGTTTTTAGGTTAATCTGCGACCTGTAATTTTTAAAAGGAGTTTATTTTCTATGATTGACCATTTGACAAATCTGACTAAGGCCGTCCATCTGAGTAAACAATCCATCGACTGCGGCAGCTCGCCTTTCGGCTGCATCATTGTCAACCGGCAGGGAGAAATTATCGGAGAAGGACACAACCGGGTAGCGCTCGACAATGACCCCACCGCCCACGGTGAAGTCATGGCTATCCGCAATGCCTGTCACAACCTCAACAGTTTTGATTTGAGCGGCTGCATTCTCTATACCTCGTGCGAGCCCTGTCCGATGTGTCTTAATGCTTGCAAATGGGCCAATATTGCCGAAGTTTATTATGCTGCCGATCGATATGATGCCGAAAACATAGGTTTTCGCGACCGTGTGTTTTACGAAGGAGATCCGATCAAACTGCACCATATGGAAATTAAAGAGGCGGTCGAAATCATGCAGGAATGGAAAAATAAACAGGATCGTATCGAATATTAACCTCGATTCGTCTTATATGAAGTAACGATCTTACTCCAGTAAAAATCCGGCTTCACATTGCCGGATTTTTTGACAGCTGCCTGCACCAATCAAAAAATTCCGCCGATTACGGTTCCCTTCCCATTTTCATATATCAAATGAAAGGCTCCACAGTTGGGAATGACTTCAAATTCAAAACCGAAATAATTCAGCAATGACGCCATGGTTCCGCCATGAATTGCCACACCAATCACAGCGGCATTCTCTTCGGCCAACCGGTCCAAAACCGCCAAAACCCGTTGCAGAGCTTCACCTTTACTTTCGCCGCCGCTAAAACGCAAGTCCCAAAATTGCGGGCGATTCCAATTGTTAACAATTTGCGGAACTTCCCGCTGTAAATCGATAATCAGGCGCCCTTCCGCTTCACCATAAAAGCACTCCCGTAGATCATTTTCAACCGCAACCGGCACCCCAAGCACTGCCGCCGCAATTTCAGCAGTATGAAAGGCTCTTCTCAGAGGACTGGAAAACACGATTTCAATTCCTTTTCCCTGTAGTTTTGCCGCCAGTCTCTGAGCTTGGGCAACACCGTTTTCGGTCAAATCATAATCCATTCCGGAACCCTGCCAGCGCTTTTGACAGTTCAGTTCGGTTTCTCCGTGACGAAATATATAAAACTCTTTGGGCAAAATTATTCTCCTGTAATCCAGAATTTAATTATTAATTATAGAGCACAATATCATAATAGCAAGCTCAAACAATCCGCCTTGACATATTAGACAAAATAAACTAGATTACATTTATAACCCTTTCGGAAAAAATGATGTCTCAAAAGGCAGGATAAAAACAACACCGACAGGTTTATAACATCCTCCTCAAAATTGAAAAACCCTGATTTCAACAATCAGGGTTTTTATAAAAAAACAGAGCCGCTTCACTGATGAAGGAACTCTGTTGAAATATGCTTTCACGACTTGCAGAAAACATAAGACTTTCCGAAACTAAAACCGTAAAGCCGTTGTAAGCAAAAGCATTGAAGTCGGATTGGAAATGCCACCGCCGTTTTTGTTGCTGCGAAACATATAAAACAGCACGACACCCATTGCCAGAAAAAATACTCTGACACAGAACTCTATCAGCGCCCGCATAAAAAATACGCCGCGCAGATCGTCTTTGACCGTCGTCGCCGCCGTCCACTTCAACGGTCCAACCGCATAAACGTAAATATGCTGTCCAGCAGTAAGCGTCTCAGGCAACAAGCAAGAATTGTCGACACCATTCATGTCCAAAACCTCCCACCGATTACACATCCGGTTATAATACCTAAAATGGCTCACCAACGTATTGCGCATCCGGTCGGGACGGGGTTGATACTCGGAATAGTGGCTGACAAAAGTGCCTTCGCCGACCAGTTCGCGATCCAATTTATACAGATAAGGAACCGGAAACGGCGCCAAAAAAGCGGCCGCAACCAAAACAACAGCCAACGCCTTCAAAATTTTGTAAATTTTTGTTTTCATATTTGATAAATTTAAAAATATCATTAATAATCTTTTTTATTCCTTACGATAACACGATTAGACAAAATTTGTCAACATAGAAAATCCAACGCCGGAAGTTGCCGCACGGTCTGCCGCCGAGACCTACGGACGGAAGCATAGCAACGCAAAAATCCCGCTGTCTTTGACAACGGGATTTTTTAAAAAAACTCAAAATGGTGCCGACTAAGTGATTCGAACACTCGACCCACGCATTACGAATGCGTTGCTCTACCAGCTGAGCTAAGTCGGCATCAGCGTTAAATTATAATAATATTTTTTAAAAGACAAGAGCTATTTTTCATAAATCCTGCACAATTTTAATAAAATGATTGCCTCTTTCAACAAAATTCTTATAAAACCCGAAACTCGGACTGGTCGGCGAAAACAAAATTGTTCCGCCGCCCAGCTTCTTTAACTTCGCATAGGCCGTTTTCACCGCATTTTCCAGCGTATCGGTTTCCGCCAATTCAAAATCAGTTCGTTTTACCCCTTTCCTTAAAACGGCGGCAATTTTCGGTCCGGTTTGATACAATGTCACCACCATTTTTACCTGCAAATTGTTCTCAATGGTTTCCGCATACGGACCGTAATCCTGACAGTTATCCTGTCCCCCGGAAATCAGTGCCAGATTCCCGGCAAAACTGCCGACTGCGCCGATAGCGGCTTCCGGTGCCGTTGAAATGCTGTCATTGATAAAGGTAACGCCGTCTTTCACCGCTACCTTCTGCAACCGGTGCGGCAACGGTTCGAAACTCTTCAAAATTTCAGCCGCATGATGCAAATCTATCTCCAAATAATCCAAAATCGAGAACACGCCGGCCAGATTATCCATATTATGATTGCCGTTCAATTTAAGTTCGCCGATTTCCGCCAGTTTTTCTTCTCCGTGGTACAACACGCCGTTTTCGGCATGAAAAAGCGCTGTTTCGTTATACCACCGACGATTTTCGGCATAAGCCTCCGTATATTCGACCGACTGCGGATTACGTCGGTTGGCAAAATAAACATCGCCTGGTTGTTGGTTGGCAATCAGATGAATCTTGTCACGGCAATAATTTTCATGCCCGCGGTGCCAATCGGTATGAACATAAAACAGGTTGGTAAACATGGCAATTTGCGGCGCTGCCGTCAGATCGGAGGCCTGATAACTGGAAAACTCTTCGACAATAAAATCATAATCCTGATCAAGCAACTCAATCATCGGTTTTCCTATGTTACCGCCCAACCCGACTTTATACCCGCTTTTTTGTAAGATATAAGCCAGCACGCTGACACTGGTGCTTTTGCCTTTCGATCCGCTAACGCCGATCACCCGGCAACCAGGACGGGACAAAAACTCGTTCAGACATAGATCGGTTACCGAAGTGACGGCGATTCCGCGTCGTTTGGCCTCCGTCAGTTCTTCGCGATAAATACTTACCCCCGGCGAACGGATAATCACTTCCGCCCGGTTGAGCGCTGCCGCAATTTGATCGCCGCAAACCAAGTCAAAATCCAGACAGCCTTCCGGTTTTTCGATCACGGTGTCATTAAACAGGATAATCTGTCCGGCAATTCCGTGAGCGGTCAAATATTTTACCGCCTGTTGTCCTTCAGCCCCCAGCCCCCAAACCGCAATTTTTTTGTTACGCAAATCATTTATCCGCATTTTTGCCATCCTTCCACGCTGCCGTTGCTTTAGCACCTTTTTCATCTTTATTTCCCGCATCTTCCGGCAATACCGGCGCTGCCGTTTTTTGCGCCTGTTTTCGCGCATAGAACTGCGTTTGCGCTTCTTCGCTGATTTCGCCGCCACGGTGAACCACCAACTGATTAAACGGAATTTCAATTCCTTCTTCACGGAAGCGGCGGTCAATTTCATAGCGCAAGTCGCTCGGTATTGTCCAACCGTTCCAAATATCGTTGGTATAGCAACGCAGTTCAAAATCAAGGCTGCTGGAACCAAAATCCTTAAAAATCACATACGGTGCCGGATTTTTCATCACCTTTTTATTGCTTTTGGCGCATTCAAGCAAAATATCAGTTACCTTATGGGGATCGGTACCATAGGCCACTCCGACTGTCACCGACTGCCGCGACCAGTTGTTGCTGTGCGTCAGGTTGGTCACCGAAGTTGACAATAAAGTGGCATTGGGAATAATCACGCTCGACTTCTTAAAAGTTTCTACTTCGGTCGAACGGATATTTATCTGCTTGATTCGCCCTTCCTCACCGTTAATAATCACCCAGTCGCCCACTTTGACCGGCCGTTCAAACAACAGGATAATTCCCGACACAAAGTTATTGACGATATTTTGTAAACCAAGACCTATACCGACCGAAAGAGCACCGGCAACCAGAGCAACATTGCTCAAATCGCCACCCATCACCGCAATTGCCAGAAAAGTTGCCAGAACAAAGCCCACAAAACCAAAACCGGAAGCCAGCGAATGGCGGATACCGTCATCCATCTCCACATGCGACAAAATATTGTCAAACAGTTTGCGGCGCAAAATCTTGATCACGCTGAGAGAAGCAAAAAAGACACCGATGCCGAGCAGAATTGACAGCAGCGAAATCTCCATCCCCCCCACTTTAAAACCGAATAAAATCTTACGCATACTTTGCAGCAGCAAATCAGTCGATACCCCCCACAGCGAAAGCAGCGACAAAATCGCCAACACTCCGAAAATCGGATTGAGAACCACGCCCAGCCAAAAATCCACTTTATCAATCAGCTGGCGGCGCACCCTCAGGGTCTTCACCCAGAAATTAAACAGCAACACCCGCTTCAGCAGTTCAAACACCACATTGCGGAAAATCAAAAAACCGCCGATGACCAGCATCGAAAGCAGAAAACGGTTAATGATGAATTCCGAAAGCCGCGGATAACCAAACAGCGAAATACTGACGACCGCCACCGCAAAAAGCGCTGCCAGAAAAATAACCCGAAACGCCGTACGTGTTTTGGCATCAACAAAATCTTCATCGTCCCCGTTTTCTTCGTTGAGGTCAACCGAAGTTTCGTCTTCCCAGAAATAGCGCTTGGCAATCAAAACCACGCAAAAAGCTTTAACCGCGCTATTAACCAACGAAAGGAAATAAATCAGTTCCACCGTATAATTTGCCTCGCTGGCAATATGAAATAACATGCTGCTCAAGCCGATGACAAAGAAACTGAAATAAAAGGCCGCCGTCATCCGTTTGGCTTTGGCGTCATCCATGTTAACCAACCGCCACATTCCGTTATAAGGCGCAAACACCACCCGGGTAATCGCATTGGCCAGAAAGATGTACAACGTGTAGTACAGAACGCTGGAAAGCACCAGTCCGAAAAAGCCCAAAATCAAAATTTTGGTATGAATGATCCATACCAGAAAACCACCCAGCAACACTGCCGGAATCACCCCATAGGCACAGGCAACAAAAAACGCGGCCAACACTTTGGTAAAATACGGCGGCGCTTCGGTCAGATTCTTCTTATACCCCAAATGACGAATAATCAGTATTCGCAACATATAACCGACCATGCCCGCAGCACCGATAGCCAACAACACCGTAAAAAGATTGGAATCGACGGCATCTTTCTGTTCTTCGGTCAAGTCGCGGTACCAGTCAACCGGCGACTTGATAATATTGAAACTGAAATCAAGAAATTGAGCGGTTGCTTTCAAAAAACTGCTCGGATAGACCAACGGTTCCTGATAAACCAAAAGATTGCCGATCAAAGCTTGTTTACGAACCGCCACAATCAACGCCGTCAATTCGTCAATCCGGTTAATCAGCAGGTCGTTCTCAGCAATTCTGCCTTTCTGATAAACCGCCTCTTCATTATATTCTTTGCGTTTTTCAGCAATGATCGGCAGTTCTTCTTCGCCTTCCTTGGGCATTTCTCCCAGCGAATCAAGACGGCGGTTGATGTTTCGCAATTCTTCATCCAGCTGTTTTTTGCTTTCCAAGAGCTGTGAGCGGGTATCGCCAAGAAAAGAAACGTATTTGCTGCTGGTTGCACTCGGTACATTGCCCGATTTCAGCACATCTTCAATATTATTCAGTTCTTTGGTAACGGTCGAATAGTCAATCGTGATGTATTTTGCAGAACTGACGACAAAAGTGCGGGCGTCAACTTCCTTTGTTTTTTCCGATGTTTGTCCTGCCACCGGCATCATTACCATCAACAGTCCCAAACAAAAATACAGCCATTTTTTCATATTCGTCTCCCGTCCGCAGTCCCGATTCCGGCCGTCTAAGCCTGTTTCAGCCACTCTTTCATGATTTTATAAGCGTTTCCGGCCACTCCAAAGCGCAGATTATCCGCCGCCGACCAGAAGCTGAAACCGTTCTCGGTCGAAGCGTCCTGACGCAAACGGCTCACATAAACCTCAATTTCGCCCTGCACATCATTCAAAGTGACATAACCGCCGCGAACGTTCTTGTCAAAAACAATCACCCCCGGCGTTTTCTTCATCATTTCGCGAACATCGTCAACATCGGTTTCCGCCGCACACTCCACATTTACATAAGCGGCGTTGCCGATAAAGGCCGGTACAAAAGCACAGTTGGCATGAACTTTCACATCTCGTCCCAAAACCTTTTTGGTCTCGGCATTGATACGCCATTCGCATTTGGTTTCCTCTCCGATAAACTCTTCCACCTGCGGAATCACGTTAAACGCAATTTGCTTGTCAAAAACTTTCTGATGATCGGCCAAACTCTCGTTCATAAAAATCTTGCGCGTCTGATTAAACAATTCGTCCATTCCCTCTTTGCCGTAAACCGATGTGGACGTATAGGTCGAGACAACCATCCGGCTGATCCGGCATTTTTGGTCCACCGCACTCAAAGGCAGCAAAATCTGAGTCACGGCCGCCGAGGGAACACTGACAATATTTTTGGCAGCATCTTCCAACTTCTGGTCATTCACCCCGGCCACAATCATCGGCACTTCGGGATCGGCAAAGAACTGGGTTGTACAGTCAATAACTTTGCAGCCTTTTTCCGTCGCCTTAACCGCATAGCGTTTGGAAACTTCTTCCGAAGCAGCGAAAATTGCAACTTCAATACCCGAAAAGTCAAACTTGTCCAGGCTTTCGACGTCAATGTCGTCTTCTTCACCAAAAGATGCCTGTGTTCCAAGCGGCACTTTCATTTCCAATGCCGCCACCTGGTCCGGCTTATATCCGCCGTCGGCCAAAAAAGCCAAAACTTCGCGCCCGATGTTTTCGGTAACGCCGATAACCGCAATTTTCTTCATCATAACCTCTTTTCAAAATGTTTTTTACACTATACGTCTCAAGTTATTTAAAAAATGATAATTTTTTGCTCAATTTCACTATTCAAGTTCGGCCAGCCGGCGTGCCTGATCCTCTGCAATCAGCGCGTCAACGATCTCGTCGAGGGCATCGCCCGAAACCACTTCGTCCAGCTTATAAAGGGTCAGATTGATGCGATGATCGGTGACCCGGCCTTGGGGATAATTGTAAGTACGGATGCGTTCCGAACGATCGCCGCTGCCCACCTGCAGTTTGCGGCGTTCCGAATATTCGGCGTCAATGGCCGATTTTTGCTGGTCATATAAACGTGCCCGCAGATGGTTCATCGCTTTTTCCTTGTTTTTGAACTGCGAACGGTCATCTTGGCACTGAACCACAATTCCGGTCGGAATATGAGTAATCCGCACCGCCGATTCGGTACGGTTAACGTGCTGACCGCCGGCGCCCGAAGCCCGATAAACGTCAATTTTCAGATCCGACGGATTGATGTACATATCCACTTCCTCAATTTCCGGCAACACCGCCACTGTCGCTGCCGAGGTATGTACCCGCCCCTGAGATTCGGTAACCGGAACCCGCTGCACCCGATGGGCACCCGACTCGAATTTCAGTTTGGAGAAAACATCCTTACCGGTAATTTTGGCCGAAGCTTCTTTATATCCTCCCAGTCCGTTTTCGTCAGCATCAAGAATTTCAAATTTCCAGCCCTGTTTTTGCGAATAGCGCTGATACATTTCAAACAAAACCGCCGCAAACAAGGCAGCCTCATCGCCGCCGGTACCGGCGCGCACTTCCAAAATGGCGTTTTTTTCGTCTTCTTCATTTTTTGGCAGCAGCAAAATCTTAATTTCTTTCTCCAGCTTCGGAAGCTGTTCCTTCAGTTCATAATACTCGCTTTCGGCCATCTCCCGCATTTCTTTGTCGATGTCGTCGTCATCCATCATCGACTTGGCGTCGTTCATGTCCCGCTCCGCTTTGTGATAGTGGTTAATTGCCTCGACAACCGGTCCCAGCTCGGCCAGTTCCTTGTTCATTTTCACCAGATTTTCCGGCGTAACGTCCGGTGACGACAACAAAGACGAGATTTCGTCATACCGATTGACCACGTTATCTAAATTTTCTGCAAAACTCATTATTTATTTCCCTAATTTTCTAAATCCGTTAACTTGCCGCAATCTTTTCCGCTCCCGAAAACACGAAGAAAATAGCAAGCGGCAACCTGCTATTTTCCGGTCAAAATTCCTGACGGCAGCTAATGTTCCGCCGGTTTCAAAAACTCATCAAGAGAAATGTTCATTTTCTTATTGGGCGAAATAACCTCTGTCAGCTTGCCGCCGACATAAACTTCCACCCCTTTATATTTGCCGGCCGACAGCATCATTCCGGTGCCGTCGGGGATCACATAATTCTCTCCCGGACGCATGATCTTGTTAAAATAAACCTTATTGCGATCCCGTACTTCAACCCAGGTGTCTTCCTTGATAATTCTGATTTCAACCTGACGCCCACGGTCGGCAGCCGTCACTTTTTCCGCGGCCGCACCGGTGGTTGCTGCCGCGGCTCCGGCTTGCGGTTCAATAAAGCTTTCTTCTTTCATGATCACCTGCTCGGTCGGCACGCTTTCCGCAGAAACGGAAACTTCTGCCGTCGATTCCGTTTCTTCGGCAACTACGTTTGTTCCCGCAGTTGCTACCGCCGACACGTCTTCGCTTTCATCCGCAGAAGGTGAAAAATACTCTATTTTCCCGGCTTCATTTTCCAAAATTGCTTCCTCAATCACATTTTCGGTTACCGTTTTGTTTTGCCGTCCGTGCCACAAAGACCACAAGAGGCTGATCAGTACCAACGCCGCGATTCCGGCAATAATATAACGCTTATCGGGAAGACTGGCTTCGGCGGTCGGTTCTTCCGTCATGAAAATTCTTTTTTCCCTCGGTTTGGCATTCAGTTCTTCCCGAAACAACTGAGTAATCCGCGTATTGTTCAGCCCCAGATATTTAGCGTACGAATTAACAAAACCGGCAGAATAAGGCAGCGGCGGCAGTTCGACATAATTGCCGTTTTCAATCGCTTCCAGATAGACACGGCGGATGCAAAGCACTTGAGAAATATCTTCCAGTTCCCATCCCTTTTTGAGCCGTTCATGACACAAAAGATTACCGATCCGATCGGTATCTTCAACCAGTTCCGGTTTCAGCGGCTCGGCCACCTGTTCGTTTTTCCTGATATTTTTTGCCTTTTTATCTGCTTCTGTTTCCTTAATCACAACTTTGATCCTTAATCATAAACCTTACAAAACCGCCTTATTCAAACACACTTTTTAATAAATTTCAATACCGTGATCATAAGCATACGCAATTAATTGCGGCCGCAGGGTATTGCGGGTCGATTTCAACAGCAGTTTCATATAATCCGCAATTTCTTCGGTATTAACCGAACGCACCATACTTTTGATCCGGCCGAACGACGCCCCGCTGCTTGACAAATTGCGATAACCGAGGCCGATCAACGCCAGAGCTTCGATCGGATTACTCGCCATCTCGCCACAGACAGAACAATAAACGCCGGCAGCATCTGCTTTGTCCACAATCGTTTTCATAACGTTTAAGAACGGTGCCGACAAAACGTCATAACGCTCCGAAAGCTTCGGATTTCCGCGGTCGCATGCAAAAATAAACTGTGCCAGATCATTGGTGCCGACCGACACAAAATCGGCTCGCGGCAAGATGTCATCCAACTGAAACACCACTGACGGCACTTCAATCATCAATCCGATATTGACTTTTTTCGGAACCGGCACCCCTCGGCTTTTGTCTTTTTCCAACTCGATCAACAGCGTTTCCTTGGCATCTTCAAATTCTGCCAGATCCGAAATCATCGGAAACATCACGTTCAGTTCTTTGCCGGCCGCCGACAGCAGAAAAGCGCGAATCTGCTGCCGTAAAATCGCCCGCCGGTCAAGCGTAATCCTAATCGAACGCCAGCCGATCGCCGGGTTGGCTTCGCCCGAATAAGCCCAATACGGCAACAACTTGTCCGAACCGACGTCCAGACTGCGAAAAACGACTCTTTTGTCCCCGCAACGATCCATCAGGTCCTTGTAATAAGAAACCTGTTTTCCGACATCGGGCATCGCCTCTGAAGCCATAAACGGAATTTCGGTCCGATACAAGCCGACGCCGTCACAATTCGTGGTTTCGATATAGTCAAAATCCATCGGCAACCCGACATTGATATAAAGTCCGATATCCACTCCGTTCAGCGTCCGGGCAGGCAAATTCCGCAACGCCGCCAGCCTCTTTTGCAACTCTTCCCGTTCAGCGATTCTTTTGCGAAATTCCGTTTCCACCTGCGGGGACGGGTTAACATACACAAATCCTTCATTACCGTCCAGCGCCACCGTCTGTCCGTTCTGAATCTCGCCGAAAATTCCCTTCAGCTTTGCCAGTACCGGAATATTCAAAGCCTTGGCCACAATCGCCACATGCATGGTCGGCGTACCGTCTTCAATGATCAGTCCGCGGATCCGGCTGTAGTCATAATCCATCAGCTCCGCCGGTCCCATGGTTTGGGCGACAATCACGATGTCTTTGGCCGAGATATCCGGCGCCTGCTTATAATCGCCGCTCAGATAAGACTGCAAACGGTCGGCCACATCTCGCAAATCATGCAAACGTTCGCGCAAATAGCTGTCGCTGCTTTGCGACAAACGGTTCCACATGTCTTCATACGCGCGTTCTACCGCTGCTTCCGCCGCCAAACCGCCGCGAATATTGCCGGCGATTTTGCCGTACCAGCCCTTATCTTTGGCAAACATCCGGTAGGCGTCCAAAATATCAATATGCTCGCCGAGACCGAGTTTGGTCGAATTAAATTTGGCGTCCAAATCTTCGTTCATTTGATGGTGCGCAATTTCTAACCGGCGCAGTTCTTTTTCCTTGTCTTCGGCAAAAATGTTGGTTACCGATTGACGGCGTCGGTGCACCACCGCGTCGCCGATACCGTAGCCTTTGTTCAGACTGAGCCCTTTCACCCGTTCCTTGGTGCTCATCCCGCGCGACTTGATCAGCGATTTCTTATATTGGGTCATTTCTTCGGAAGCCAAAATCTCGGCCAAAACCATCGCAATGGTTTCCAACAATTCAATGTCAACTTCCGAACGGTCGATTTCGCGCGCGTTATACAAAGCCAGCACGCCGATCGTACGGTTCCATTGCAAAACCGGCACCCCAATAAAAGACTGAAAATCTTTTTCTTCCAGCAGCTCGGGCTTGGAAACAAATTTCGGATACATCCAGATGTTGTTGATTACCAGCGAGCGCCGGCCTTCCGCCACTTCGCCGGCCATTCCTTCGTTATAACGCAGCCGCAGCCGATGCGACGACGCTTTTTTAAAACCGCAGGCGGCAAACAACTCGAGATAATTATCGTCAACCGCCACATAACAGGTAGCGGCATCCGCCTGCATTTTGGCAGAAATGGTCTCGAGAATACGGCGCAGTTTTTCCGGTACGCTTTCCGGCGTTTCCATAATCTGTCGCAGCTGTTTCAAAATGCCCAGCGCCTCTTTGATAGCCGTTGACTGCATGATTTTTTCCGTTTAATTAAAATTTTACCGTGGTTTCATTTATATTCTCTATCTTCATTTTCATCAAGTGCAAAATAATTTAATTCGGCATTTTCTTGACCGAAGATAACTGTTGACTCTTTTCGCCTGTCAACGTATCTTTTGAACATAGGCAATTTTTTATTGTATAATTTTAAGGAATCAAAAAACATGGCAAACAATTATGTACGCGGGCAAAAAGACACTCGTCCCTGGGGGACATGGGAAGTTCTTGACTGCGGTGAAACTTTTTGTGTTAAAAGAATTAAAGTTACCCCCGGTTCCAAGCTTTCGCTGCAACTGCACCACCACCGGGCCGAACATTGGATCATCGTCAAAGGCACCGCTTTGGTGACCCTCGGCGACGAAATTCTGACCAAACACACCGACGAACACATCTTCATCCCGGTCGAAACCAAACACCGGATTGAAAACGCCACCGACAGCGATGTCGAGTTTATTGAAGTACAGGCCGGCGACAATCTCGACGAAAACGATATCGTCCGCCTCGAAGACGTTTACGGACGCGTATAACCGTTCCGTATGACTTGCCCCTCAAGCCGCAGAAAAATCTGCGGCTTGTTTTTTGTTAAAGGTTGACTCTTTGGGCAAAAAATAGATAATACCGGCAAGACCAAATTTTTAGCGGAAGAAGTAAAATGAATTTCTTAGATTTAGGATTAAGCGAAAAAACCGTAAAAGCCATCAACGAATGCGGAATCGAAAAACCGACCACGGTGCAGATTGACGTTATCCCCGCCATTCTGCAGGGAAAAGACATTTTCACGATTGCACCCGGCGGCTGCGGCAAAACCATCTCGTACGTCCTGCCGTTGATTGACATCATCAGCCGCAACGAAAAACAAAATATTCTGATTATGACTTCGGATTCACAAAAATCAGTCATGATTTCTGACAATTTGGCCATGCTCAACCGCTTTCATGAAGAAACGGAAGAAGACCGCGACGGCGAAAACGACTGTGATGTGATCATCGGCTCGCCGGATCTGCTGGTTGATCTGGTTGAAGAAGGTCAGATAGACCTTTCCAAAATCAATATTTTGGTCGTAGACGACATCAACCTGATCAAGAAAAACAAACAAATTGAAAATATGGAAAAAATCCTTGAGATGATGCCGGCCGACAAACAAAACATCGTTTATACCAACCGCCGTTCGCGCGAAACTCAGAGCATTTTGGACAAGATTTTGAAAGCACCGCAGGAGATCAAAGTCGACAAAACAAAAGAACAGGAAGCCAAACTTTCCGCTCCCGCCGAAAATAACAAGAACACCAACAATACGGCCACAAACTCAAAAGCTTTCCAACCTGACCCCGAAGCGATGGCTCTGTGTAAAAAATATAATTCTTTCCAAGGCAAAACACCCAAGTTTTTGCTCAATAAAGTCGAACTGGCAGAAGCTGAATAATCTTCACCGGTTTACTTGATCAAAACCATATTGTTCAAATATTTCAATCAAAAAGCGGCAATCAAGATTGCCGCTTTTCGTTCTTGTGTTTTCGGTTACCAACTGTAGCTGAGGCCAAGACCGAAGGTCGATGCTTTGTAATCATCACCGAAGGTGTGGTTGGCCCAGCCGTAGGCTGAGAGTTGTTCGGTGAAGCCGTAACGACCACCGAGTTCAATCCGGCCCAAAGTTTGGTCTTCCAGCGTGTTAATTTTTCTCAAGCCGGTGACTTTAACATCATCACCGTTGTTGAGCGTTTGCACAACACTTGGCTTGACATAAACGTTGGCGTAGCCTTCGTCCGCTATAAATGCTTTCGTAAGCTTAACTCCGGCTTCGAGTTCCAACTGGCGCAGCAAATCATACTCGGCAGTTTTACCAGCATTGTCGGTCGCATCTCCATAATTTAACTGGTTATAGAAAGCGCCCAGACTCGGGGTCAGATATACGGTGTTGGTCAGAGCATAGTCATAACCCAGCTCGACACTACCGCCAAACTGTGTGCCGTCCGTATCCGACTTGATACCGTCCTTGGTCTTCAGATCCGCTTTTTGCATGCCGCCGTAGACAGTCGCAAAGCCCCACCAGTTGTTGCGGTCATAACGATAGTACAAACCGGCCAGATAGCTGTCGATATCGATCTCGGAACCGATGGTTGAGTAATAATGCTTGCCTTTGCCGTTCATATCATAGTTACCTTTGCGGTAAGATAAGAACAGCCCCAGTTTGTTGTTTAAGTCATGCTGCAGGTCGCCACCGGCTTCAATACCCCAAACATCGGCATCAACATTAACCAGCGCTTCGTTCTCCGAGGTCTGGTAAACCGCATTTGCCCACAGGGCATTAAACGCCTGACCGTTCCAGTAGCTGTCATAGAAACCGCATCCCGGACAGTAGAAACGGTTGCCCTGAACCTGACGGCTGATGTTGCCGACCATACCCTTGGTCTGCTCAATCGCGGCCACCGGCAAGCCCTGATAGGCAATCACTTCCGGTGCCACTTTGCGATAATCAACCGATGGTGTCGGCACATCAGGAACTTCGTTCGGCTTATCATTCATTTCCAACGACCATTTATTGCTGTTCTCGGCAATCTGATCGTATTTAACATCGAACAGATACGGGCTCTTATAAACGCGCGAGACCACAAACGAACCAGCGTTACCGGTGGTATCGTTCTCCGATTGTGCAAACAGGATTTGCCCGCGGTTACGGATGTCCGCATCAGACGATGCATGAACAATCATCTTGGTCACGCCTTCAACATTGCCGGCAATATGAAGTTCGTCTGCCTTCATATTGTCAACATCAACATCGATATGCAGAAAACTGTCGGTGGCAGAATAGCCTTTCAGTTTTACAATATCCTGATAACCGTTGGCGATGTCAAACACCGCATTGTTGAGTGACAATGAAGTCACCGCGGCAGCATCGTGGTTGGCAGTGCCGTCTTCGTTCAGCGAGGCAACAAAAGTGCCTTTGCCGTTCCAGTTCTTTGCCGTTTGGTCTTCATGCTGATAAGCACCGAAGCGCAAGGTGGTGCCGCTTACGGTTACTTCGGCAGCATTAATGATATTGTTATTTATCGCCACATATTGCGTTGTTGTACCGGTATCTGTATCAATTGTATCATTGCCGGTAAAGCTGTATTTACCACCTTCCATGTTGTCATTGATTACCCAGGCACCGCCGCCGGTGGTATTAAAGGTAATAACCGGCGCATTTACACCATATACTGCATTGTAAATTTTGCCGCGTTTATCTTTTGTATAGTTGCCGGACATGAAATGTGTTTCAGAGCCGGATGTGAAAGTCATAGCTTTATTCGTATGCACAGCGCCGCCTTGAGCAAGCCTAGTGTCCGAAGTGTTTTGAGCATAGTTGCCGATAAAGTCTCCGCTAATATTACCAATGGTACCTGTATTATAAATCGCTCCGCCGTAAGCATTGCCACCTGATACATAATTGCCGATAAAGTCTCCGCTGATATTACCGATGGTGCCTATATTAAAAATCGCTCCGCCGTAAGCATTGCTACCTGATGCATAGTTGCCGATAAAGTCTCCGCTGATATTACCAATGGTACTTGTATTATAAATCGCTCCGCCGGGAGTACTAGCACTGCTACCTGATGCATAATTGCCGATGAAATCTCCGCTGATATTACCGATGTTCCCTATACTATTAAAAATCGCTCCGCCGTAAGCATCTTTACCTGATACATAATTACCAACAAAGTCACCGTTAATATTACCAATAGTAGCTGTATTACCAATAATACCTATATTATAAATCGCTCCGCCGTTAGCATAGCTACCGCTACTTGATGCATGGTTGCCGATAAAGTCTCCGCTAATATCACCGATGGTGCCTCTATTATCAATCGCTCCGCCGTAAGCAATGCCACTGTTACTTGATGCATAATTGCCGATAAAGTCTCCGCTGATATTACCAATGGCGGCATTCTCACTATTATAAATCGCTCCGCCGCGAGAATCTCCATTATTACCGATAAAGTCGGCAACAATGTTTATATCACCATGGTCTTGTGTATTATAAATTGCGCCGCCGTTAGATGATGATATATTTTTAAAAACAACATTAGTGACTCTGTCCGGGCTCAGTGTATTATTAATACGGGTGTTGGTTTCCGTGTAATTTTCCGGCTGAATATAAGTATATTTGAAATACTTGCTCTGATCATTCGGCAGTTTGACTTCTACTACGTCAGCAGCATCTTTCTGGTCTTCCCCGACCTCTGCCCAACTGATGCTTTTGGAGGTCGCGAATTGCTCCGGCTTGAGGTTGATTTTGTAATATTTGGTGGTCAGTTTGCCGTCAGCGTCCGCTTCCTGCAAAGTGAAGTTATAATCACTTTCAGAACCCTCCAAATACGAAAATGCACTCGATGGTATTGCCGCCACATCAAAAGCGTATTTTACGCCATCAACTTCAAACAAACCATTAGCATCCTCTTTCAGCATTCCGGCGGAAGTTCCCGCCAGAGTAGTCAACAGACCGGCATTGTCGCCGCTGGGTGTAAAGTAGTAGTTTTTATCGTCGATCTCAACCTTAACCGCGCCTTCCGGCAAATTTCCGCTCAGTTCGGTCAGGGTATAAGTTTCGCTGATTGAAGGAAGAACAGATCCTGCTTCCGATTTCAAAGCATCTAAAGTCGGGGTTAAAGAAGCGGCAATTGCCGGCGCACTCAAAAAAGTGGTGGCCGTTAAGGCTATTGCCCAAGAGGTATGTTTAGTCATTGTGTATAATCCTTATCAAAATGCATTTAAATGATCATTTTTTTGATACTCTGTCAGCATACACTAAATTTTACTCTGAAATCAATTGTAAGCCATTTGAAATCAACAATTTTATTTATTTTTTGCAAAATTTCTTATCAGCATTAGACCATAGCAAAAAAATGATCCTTTTTTTGAGGCAGTTTCAATCTCTGTGATCCCAACCCCCGACATGCCATCTGCCGTCCCTTCTTTTTATACCGATTGTTCAGGCTTTATCATACAAAAAACCGCCGCCCGCTTGCCCTATTTATTAACAACCACAAAAAAACCTCTCCGTAACGGAGAGGTTTTTTCATAATAAACGACAGTTGCCGTCTTTATTTCTCGGAAGCGGCAGCAGCAGCTTCTTTTGCCTTCTGAGCGGCACGCAAATCGTCGGCAATACGAGCCGAACGACCGCGCAAAGCGCGCAGGAAATACAGTTTTGCACGGCGGACACGACCGATACGTGAAACTTCAATCTTAGCAATATTCGGAGAATACAGCGGAAATACACGTTCGACACCTTCACCGAAAGAAATTTTTCTAACGGTAAAAGAAGAATTCAGTCCGTCGTTCTTACGGGCAATGCAGACACCTTCATAAACCTGAATACGTTCACGATCACCTTCTTTAACCTTGGTGTGAACTTTCAAAGTATCGCCCGGCTTAAATGTCGGAAGGTTTTTGCCTTCGCTGAGCTTTGCAATCTGCTCTTTTTCTACTTCTTTTAAAATGTTCATTAGAGTTACCTTTACTTAAAATATTTTGTTACTTTCTATGCCTAAACCCTTTTTGAGTCAAGATATTTTTTCAACAGATCCGGCCGGCGTTCTCCGGTAATTTTTATTGCCTGCTCTTGGCGCCAATCCTCAATCTTTTTATGATGACCGCTTAAAAGCACTTCGGGAACCTGTCTTCCTTCCCACTCAGTCGGACGGGTATATTGCGGATATTCAAGCAGACAGTCCTCAAAGCTCTCGCTCATCGTCGACTGTGCGTTGCCGAGCACACCCGGCAACAATCGGATAACCGCATCAAACATAATCTGTGCTGCTTGCTCACCGCCGGTCAGGATATAGTCGCCAATGCTGATTTCCTCAATATCAAAAGCTTCCAGCACCCGTTCGTCGATTCCTTCAAAACGGCCACAAACCACACTGATCTCGGCTTCCCGGCTCAATTGATGCACCATTTGTTGCGTCAGCGGACGTCCCTTCGGGCTCATCGCCAAAATGCGACCGCCGCGATGGTTGGCGGCAATCGCACGCCCCAAAACATCGGCACGCATTACCATTCCGGCACCACCGCCGCAAGGCGTGTCATCAACCGAACCATGCTTGTCAAAAGCATAATCGCGGATATTTACGGTTTCAAATGACCAAATGCCGTCTTCCAACGCACGTCCGGTCAGCGAATAGCCGAGAAAACCCGGAAAAATTTCCGGAAAAATGGTATAAATTTTAAAATTTAACGCCATTATTCCCGTCTTCCTCGTCAAACAGCATCGAAACCGAGCTGACAATAATATAACCGTCTTTAATATTAACTTCGGGAACATAAACCCGGTTGAAGGGAATCATTTCCAGCTTTCCGGTCGCGGCAACTTTGATTTCCAAAATTTCCCCGGCACCGAAATTATAAATCCCGGCCACCCGGCCTGCCGACTGCGCACTGTCATTTTGACGAACTTCCAGCCCGATCAGATCGGCCTGATAAAACTCGTCCTCATTCTCGAGCGGCGGCAAAACTTCGCGTTCGGCATACAAACGGCTGCCGATCAGTCCTTCCGCGGTATTACGGTCGTCGATTCCTTTAATCTTCACCCGGAGCAGTTCCTTGGAATGCCCGGACACTTTTACTTCAAAACGGCGCCCGTTCTGGTCTTCGAGCATGCCGTACCGTTCAAGATTGCGATCGGTTTCGGTAAAGCTCTTTACCTTGACCTCACCCTTGATTCCGTGAACGCCGACGATAGCCCCCAGGCAGATTTTACGACCGTTTTCCATAAAAGCGGATCCTCAATTGTTGAAAAATTATTCGGCAGACGAAGCAGCTTCGGCAGCAGCGGCAGCAGCAGCTTCTTTTTCTTTCATTCTTTCCTGAGCCTTGGCTTTCGGAGCCGATTTTTTCGGCTGTTCACGCGTGGCCGGAGCTTTTACCAGACCGAGGTTACCAAACAGCTTTTCCAGTCTGTCTGTCGGCTGAGCGCCGACACCGAGCCAGTATTTGACTCTTTCTTCATTGATTACCAGTCTCTGTTCATGATCCTGCGGCAGCAACGGATTGTAAGTGCCGAGTTTTTCAATAAATCTACCGTCGCGGGGCGCTCTCTGGTCGGCTGCCACAATACGATAGAACGGACGTTTCTTGGAACCGCCGCGAGATAATCTGATACGAACTGCCATTTTTTATTTTCCTTTCTAAAAAGATGTATTCGAGTTAATTCTTTCCGCTTTATGGCTTAAAACGGAAATTTGTTGCCCATTCCTCCCGGAAATTTTCCGAAAGGAGCGTTTTTCATCATTGAAGCAAGACCGGCAAGACCGCCGCCCCTGCCCATTTTTTTCATCATGGTCGCCATCTGCTCATATTGCTTCAAGAGCTTGTTGACGTCCTGAACTTCCACACCCGAGCCCGCAGCAATTCTCTTCTTGCGCGAGGCTTTGATGATATCGGGATTTCTCCTCTCCAACTTCGTCATTGAGAGAATAATCGCCTCTTGCTTTTTAATCAGATTGTCGCCGACACCGGCATTCTCAATCTGATTTTTAAACTTCGACAAACCGGGAATCATTCCCATAATTCCGCCCAGACTGCCCAGCTTCTGTATCTGGCGCAATTGCGCCAGCAAATCGTCCAAATCAAATTTGCCTTTCATCATCCGGGCGGTCATTTTGTCTGCCTCTTCGCGATCCACTGTCTCCAGTGTACGCTCCACCAGCGAAACCACGTCGCCCTGCCCCAGAATCCGCCCGGCAATCCGATCGGCATGAAATTCTTCCAGTTCATCAACCTTTTCGCCGGTCCCTAAAAACTTTAACGGCACCCCGGCAATCATCCGCATCGAAAGCGCTGCGCCGGCACGGGACGAACCGTCAATACGGGTCAGCACAATCCCGCTCAGTCCGAGTTTTTCGTTAAATTCCCGGGCTACGTTGCAAGCATCCTGCCCCATCATCGCATCCGCCACCAACAAAGTTTCTGCCGGCTCCGACAACCTTTTGACCGCTTGCAGTTCTTCCATCAGCGTTTCGTCAATATGCAGTCGCCCGGCCGAGTCGAGAATCAAGACGTCGAAACCACCTTTTTTTGCAACATCCATGGCCCGCCGGGTAATTTCCAACGGTTTCTCGCCTTTCACGATCGGCAGGCTGTGACCGCCGATCTGGACTGCCAGCTGTTCAAGCTGTTCCTGCGCCGCCGGTCGATACACGTCCAGCGATGCCAGCAACACTTTGCGGTTTTTGCCCAACCGTTTTGCCAACTTGGCCGATGTCGTCGTTTTACCCGAGCCTTGGAGGCCTGTCATTAAAATCACCGCCGGCGGCACCACGTTAAAATTGAGTCCGTTTTCTTCCGCACCGAGCAACTTCACCAACTGATCATGAACAATCTTAACCACCAGTTGTCCCGGTTGAATCGAACGCACCAACTTTTCGCCGCGGGCTTCCTCTTTGACTTGGGCAATAAATTCCTTAACCACCGGCAAAGCAACATCGGCTTCAAGCAAAGCAACCCGGATTTCCCGCATTGCTTCGTCAATGTCTTTGTCGCTCAGCACTCCGCGCGAGGTGATCCGCGCAAAAACGCCGCTTAGTTTGTCAGTAAGGTTTTCAAACATACATCATACCTATAAACTATTGCACGCCAGTGTGCGAACCCTCGCTGACTGGCGGCACTCCTTGGAGTGTGGTTACATTACAAAACGCAATGAAAAATCATTGAACTTTTGCTCGACTATATCTGATAAATAACAATAGTCAAGCAAAAAGTTCCTACAAAAAAACAAACCGGCTTTGAGCGCTTTTAACATGCAAAAATCTTGGCAATAATATTTTCAGCAAGCAAAAAGTTGACATTCGGCAAAACTTTCAGCTCCAGTTCCCGCGGTTCCTTCTTGCCGTCAAAACAAGAAAAATCAATTACATATCCTGCATCAATCAATTGGTCGGCCAATCGGTAACAATCCGGACGGACAGTTGGATCAATCTCTGTTTCCCGGCAAATTGCCGTCGGTATACCTGCCGCTGCCGTTTCACAACTGGCAAAAGAATCAAAAGTGTGAACAACCAATGTGTTTTCCAACCCGAGTATACCCGGATAAACATTACCGTATTGTTCTGCCTGAATCCGAAAAAGTTCCTCATATTTTCCCGAATAAATACGCCATTTTTCCGGCAACCGTTCTTCGTCTGTCCGCGCTACCGGTTTGGAGTTAAAAAAGGAAATTCCGCTTCCTGCTGCCAGACTTTTTTCACAAAAATAATCGGTTACATTATTTGGGGTTCGCGGCCCGTTGACCACAATCACATTGCAAACTCTCTTTGCCAACGTTTGTAATCGTTGAAAAATTCTCTCGGCATTGTTCAAAGTAAAACGTATTTCCTGCCCCTCTACCCGGCCGCCAAGCGCAAACACCACATTTGGCCGGCCATTTTGATAAGTCTCAACAATCTCTTTCATTTTCGGCTGCCCGAATTTCTGCCGGATAAACGTTTGTGTCATATTATGAATAATTCCTTCCGAAACAAAAGTTTTTTCCTTCAGCTCAGGGTATATTTTCATCATTCGGCAATCATTTTCATTCATAAGATGGCCACAGACATGAACAACATCGGCAAACCGGTAATTATACATTCTAGAATTGACAGCCACCGTGACCACTTTTCCCATTTGGCGCTGGGCATAATAATTTTTCACCACCCGGCAAACAGCATCAACATTAGAAGCCGCATAACCAACATCTTCGGGCGAACAGATGGTCACAAAGACCTTGGGTACCAGCAAATGACGGCGAAAATAAACATCCAGACAATGAAAAATATCCCTTTCGAAAGTTTCGTCATCGGCATAAAGATGCCGTTTGAGCGGTGTTCCTGCCACATTTTCAAAACACATATCAAAATTATAAGAAAAATGTACTTCCTTGTCGCAACGGCGCATCAATCCGGAAAGCACGCCGCGCAACTGGTTAAATTCTCCCAGTTTTGGCATTGACGGCGCAAACGCTATCATATGTTTAATCAAAAAACTCATCCCAACCCCTAATCTGTTTTTCCACAGCCTTTCAGACAGCAGTTCAGCTCATAAAAATCCAAACCCCAGCCTTATCGCCGGGGCTCACTTATTAATTCAAAATCTGACCGTGGCAGTGTTTATACTTTTTGCCGCTGCCGCAGGGACAAGCGTCGTTACGCGACACTTTTCCCCAAGTTGACGGATCTTTGGGATCAATTTCCGTTTTAGTATACTGGAAAGGAACTGATTTTTCCTTTTCTTCAGCAGGCGTTTTTTCGCCGCCGATCAAGCTTTGCGGGCTTTCATGAATTGCCTGCATGCGGGTATTTTGCTCACGAAGACGCAAGTCTTCTTCTTTTCCGTTCTGAATTTGTGCCCGGCAGGTCAGGAAAGTGACTTTCTCGCGCAGCAGATCCAGCATATCCGAAAACATATTAAAGGCTTCTTTTTTGTATTCGTTGAGCGGGTCTTTTTGTCCGTAGGCACGCAGCACAATGGTGTGGCGCATATAATCCAAAGTAGCAATATGTTCTTTCCACAACTGGTCCATCACCTGCATCAGAATGTTTTTTTCGACCAGACGAACAATTTCTTCCGGCACGCCGCGGTTTTTCTCAATGATATTCTGTTCAATCGTCTCAACAATTTTCAGACTCATTGTTTCCGCGTCCATTTCCGGCTCTTCAGCCCATTTATCAACCGGCAGCACAAAACCGCTGATTCGCCAGATTTCCTGCTGCAACTCACCGAGCGGCCATTCTTTCGGGGTCAGGCTGCGTTGCAGATACGGTGCCAAAACGTCATTCAGATATTCATCGCGCATTTCGGCGACGGTTCCCGAAACATCGGAAGTTTTCATCAGTTCCTTGCGCTGATCATAAATCACCTTGCGCTGATCATTCATCACATTGTCATACTTCAACAAATTCTTACGGATGTCAAAGTTGCGTTCTTCCACTTTCTGCTGAGCCTTTTCCAGGGCTTTGCTGATCCACGGATGGACAAGAGGTTCACCTTCCGGCAAGCCCAGCTTTTGCAACATCGCCGACATTCTCTCCGAACCGAAAATCCGCATCAGGTCATCTTCCATCGACAGGAAAAATTTCGACGTTCCGGGATCGCCCTGACGTCCGGCACGACCGCGCAACTGATTGTCAATACGACGGCTTTCATGGCGTTCGGTACCAAGAATATACAAGCCGCCGGACGCAACGACTTTCTCTTTGTCGGCATCAATTGCCAGCTTGATTTCCTCTCGCATCCGCGCAACCTGATCCGGGGTTTCGTCGCCTTTCAGCATTGCTTTCAGGCGCATATCCGGATTGCCGCCCAACTGGATATCGGTACCGCGGCCTGCCATGTTGGTGGCAATCGTAATTGCGCCGGAAACTCCCGCCTCCGCCACAATCGCCGCTTCGCGTTCATGATGACGGGCATTGAGTACTTCAAACTTGACATCACTCTTGGCACGCAGCAGTTCCGCCACCAACTCCGATTTTTCAATTGAAGTCGTTCCGACCAAAACCGGCTGTCCGCGACGATGACAGTCCAAAATTGTCTCAATGATGGCATCATACTTTTCTTTGGCGGTACGGTAAATCTCATCATGATGATCGGTACGCTGAACCGGACGGTTGGTTGGAATCTCAATACAAGACAAACCGTAAATGTCAACGAACTCGGCTTCTTCGGTCATCGCCGTCCCGGTCATACCCGACAATTTCGGATACAAACGGAAATAATTTTGGAAAGTAATTGAGGCCAGAGTCTGATTTTCTGACTGAATCGCAACATGTTCCTTGGCTTCAATTGCCTGATGCAGACCGTCCGAATAACGACGGCCTTCCATCATCCGGCCGGTAAATTCGTCAATAATTACTACCTTGCCGTCTTTAACAATATAATCAACATCGCGAATTTGCATTTTGTGAGCTTTCAGCGCATTGTTGACATGCTGTACCAACGCCACGTTAGCCATATCATAGAGGCCGCCGTCCTTGATTTGTCCGGTTTCTTTAAGCAGCTGTTCGACGTGTTCCATTCCGGCTTCGGTGAGTGTTACGCTCTTAGCTTTTTCGTCTTTTTCATAATCTGCGTCAACCAGCTTCGGAATGATGCTGTTCACCGCTACATATTTTTCCGAGGAATCCTCAGCGGCCCCGGAAATGATCAACGGCGTCCGCGCTTCGTCGATCAGAATCGAGTCGACTTCATCGACGATCGCAAAATTAAACGGCCGCTGGACCATGTCGGAAAGCGAAAACTTCATGTTATCGCGCAGATAGTCAAAACCCAACTCGTTATTGGTTCCGTAGATAATGTCGCTGGCATAAGCGGCACGGCGTTCCTCGTCGTTTTTGCCGTGAACGATGTAATCAACCGTCAGACCCAAAAAGCGATAAACCTGTCCCATCCATTCGGCGTCGCGTTTGGCCAAATAGTCATTGACGGTAACAATATGAACCCCTTTTCCTTCCAACGCATTCAAATAAGCAGCCAGCGTTGCCACCAGCGTTTTGCCTTCACCGGTCTTCATTTCGGCAATCATTCCCTTGTGCAAAACAATACCGCCGATCAGTTGCACATCGTAATGACGTTGTCCCAATGTCCGTTTGGCAGCTTCGCGGACAACGGCAAAAGCTTCCGGCAACAATTCGTCAAGCGTTTCGCCGTCACTGAGGCGCTTTTTAAATTCTGCGGTTTTGCCTCTCAGCTCTTCATCGCTGAGTTTTTCGATTTGCGGTTCCAACGCATTGATTTTATTGATTGTTTTATATTGCTTTTTGATAAAACGGTCATTGGCGCTGCCAAAAAACACCTTTGCTATTTTGCCTATCATAAATCTTTCCACCTTGATAATATTTAAAGTCAGTCTTACATTTAATGTTTATATTTATTAAAGTCAATAGCTTGCACATGAGTTATAAACTTTAGTAAATATTTTGCTTGGAATATTTTTGTTTTGTTATATAAATAAACGTAGTTTTATTTTTTGGAGGTAATTATCTATGAAAACTCAATATATTGCTGCTGCCGTTTTGTCGGCCATGCTTTTAAATCCGCTGCCGGCCGGTGCCGAAGGTAAAAACGGCGTTGCCGCGGTTGTCAACGGTGAAAAAATTACGGTTGCCGAACTGAAGGATTCCTACAACGCGCTTCCTCAGCTCAAATCGCAAATTTCCTTTGATCAGTTCTATTCCCGTATGGTAGAAGCCAAAGCAACAGAAACAGCGATTCTGCAGGCCGCCAAAAAAGCTAACATCGAATCAACCCCCGAATATAAAAAACAGCTGGACGCCGTCAAAAAACAAGTTATGAGCAATGTTTACATCCAGCAGCAGGTTGAAAGCAAAATTACGGATAATGACGTTAAAAACTTGTACAACCAGTACAAAAAAGAATTTAAACCGCAAAAAGAAATGAGCGCCCGTCATATTTTGGTCGGCGACGAAGCAACCGCCAACGATATCATCGCCAAAATCAAAAAAGGCGAAAGCTTTGATCAACTGGCAAAAACCTATTCCGAAGAAAAGAACCCCAACCTGGGTTACTTTACCAAACAGATGATGGTACCGGAATTTGCCGACGCCGCTTTCAGAATGAAAAAAGGCCAGTATTCGCAGAAACCGATCAAAACCAACTTCGGTTATCACATCATCATTGTTGACGACATCCGCGATTCTAAGCCAATTTCATACCAGGAAGCCGAACCGCAACTGAGACAGGCTCTGGCTCAGAAAACAGCTCAAGGCGTATTGAAAAATATTCTCGACAATGCCAAAATCGAGCAATACCAACTGGACGGCAAACCGATGCCGAAAACACCGGCGGCTCAATAAGTCTCAGGTTCTCAACAAAAACCGCTCTTCGGAGCGGTTTTTTATTTGACAACAACCTGTTTCACAAAAAAGGCGCCGTACCCTACCGGGTGCGGCGTCTTTTTACCATTCGGGCAACTACGCTTATTGCTTGGGCGTAATCACCTGAAAATCACGTAATCCGGTATGTTTCACCGAACCGAAATCAGCCGTAATCGTATGAGCAAACCAATATTCGGAAAACTCAAAACCACCATCGACAAAGTCACCGACAAAGGTTAACTTGCCTTCATCCGCAAAATTCTCGTGCTTAAAAGACGGGAATTTGATTGTCGTAATGCCGTCATCATAGTAGGCTTCGTTGTGCTGCAGTTTGAAGTTTAACGAAAAATAGTTATAATCAACAACATAACTGCGCTCGACTTTATGCACATAAACAACATCGCCGGCCGAGATGACGACATCGTCAACATCGATAACCGAAGTGTTTTGTTGCATAATGTTTTTATCCTGAAGCTTCTTAAAGTCCAACAGCTCATGATCCAAAGATCCGTACATATCGTCAACCGTATAGGTTTGTTCGCGCGTACTGCCGTTCAGCATCGTCTGTTTTACCTTAATCCATGATTTGTACATGGTGCTGCTCTCTTCGTTGAGCAAAACTTCTGTTCCGGAATCAATCAGCTCACATTTCAACACCGTATTTTCACCATTGGTTTGCAAAGTCTTTTTCAAGATAATCTTTGCCGTGAGGTTGTAGCTTTTGCCGTTAAAATCTACCGAGATATCATGTTGGTAGAGCTTACGCACACGGACATTCTGCCATTTGCCGATGTCCTCGACTTCAATCTCCAGATCTTTCACGCTGCTGCCCTTGTCGACAACGTTTCCGTAACGATGATAGGGCATTGTCTGCCGCGTCACTTTGTCATTGTAAACGGCCACTTCAAAAGGAAGTTCAAATGCAAATGAGAAATTGTCATATTCCACGTTATAAAACATAACAGAATCTGCAATTTGAACAAATCCGTCCGTTCGGCTGCCATCGCCGACACCGTAGGTAATACTGGTCCTGACCTGACCGAAATTGAACTCTTTAATGTCAATTTCCGTCTCAAGATTGTTCAGCTGATTGTTGAGAGTAACCGAGACTTTGTTCTCGAAAGCGGCGCGGGTTTGTCCTTTGACCACAATCCAGGATTCATAGCTCAGTTGGGTACCTTGTGTTCCGGAAACCTCGTTAACATCATTGCTGATGCCGGTTTCAAGAACTTCACTTTCGATCACTTCGGGCAGGTAAGGCTCATCGTCTTTGCTGCAGGAGGTGAACACGCTCATAACGGTAACAACGGCAGCTGCTGCCATTGCGAACCACAATTTGTTAGTTTTCATAATACAAATGGTTTTAATTGTTGTTTAAATCTGTTTTCGGAAATATTTAGTCATCAGAAGCATAAGCTTGAGATGGGGATGTCGAAACCGGATCATACAACCAACCGTTATGAGAAGGAACCAAGGTGAGACGTTTCGGGATTGTCTGGGAAACATCAGTCTGTATTCTCTCATTGAATAATAAAACGGAAATAGTTGTAGATAATAATTTGGTAGAAAATGTTTCCGTTTAACGTCCGGGAGACTTCTTTATTGCCTTGCTCTGGCAAAACCCGGGATCCGCGGGAAGAAAAACTTTGATTTCAGGTTTTTCTTCCCGCCCCGTATTGAGGGCCCCGCCCTTAAAGGGGATTGTGTCATCCATTTAAAACGGATGCTGGGCGGGGGATGTTATCAGTTTCGCGACCAACCCCGCTGACCGTTCAGCTGGAAATAAGGCGTGCGATCAGAGCCGTCGCCGTCACGCCAGTTACATCCGGCCGAACTTGCCTGGGCAAAACCATACTGGTTATTGTTACCGTCGATCTTGCAACGGGCGTCATCAGGTTTAGAGTGCTTTTCACCGTCACGAACCGACTGTGAATAATATCCGCAATCCATCGTACGGCTGCTGACCGAACCGTAGGAAGTGATGTAACGGTACGCACAGCCCGGGCGTTTGCTGCAGTACTTCCATAACTGGGAGAAAGTCAGGGTATTGTAGCTGGCATCACTGAAAACAATTGACACCGTACCGTCGTTTTCTTTACCCAGCATAGTGGAAGTTGACATATGGACCGTCCTGACCGTCCCGGCTTCGTACAGATAGTAGTTGGTGTAATATAAAGACAACGTACTGCTGGTATTGCATACATCACCCGGATTGAAATAAACCCCGGAAGAACTTCCGTACGAACAGTTGGTGCCGATACAGGTCTGTCCGACCCGGACGTTGGCATATTTCATTGCTGCCAAGCCGTTAACCGTCAGATAGTCACCGTTAAAGGCCATACGGTTAGAGTTGCTTTTGCCTTCAAACATAATCACATGCGCGCCGTTGCCGCCATAGTTGGTGATTTTGGTTCCCAAACTGCCGACCATATAATTATAACCGACCGAACGATAAGACTTGGAAATCTCAATGCCGGTTGCATTAACATACATATTGTCAACATTCGGCATATTTGAATTGTAGGCCAGATTAACTGTAGCGCCGTTATCCGTATTGTACAGCTTCCAGAACTCAATACCGCAGTTGGTACAGGTAAACGACCCTTTGTTCCACAGGCTTGAAGTATACTTCAAAATAACCGAAGTAAAGTTTTGAGTTCCGGTAATACTTGAATCGCTGTATGTAAACTGAATCGTCGGAATACTGTTGGTACATTTTTCCTGAACATTCTTAATATAATTATTGCTTCCGTTCAGTTTTTTAACAAAAGCGGCACCTGACATCACGGTTTTACCCGAAAAATGGGACCATCTGGCCGAAGACACGTCATCACCGACAATCAGGGTCTTCTGACTCAGGGCGTTCCCGGTGTATAAACCATATGACGAGTAGGAGCTGCTGCTGTCAAACAAAGCTTTCAGGGCATCACCGCAAGTCATTTCAATACAACGGCCGTTATCAACCTTATAACCGAACTTACATCCCGAAGCCTTACGGAAATTGTTGTTGCAGGGACAATATTCATAATCGGTTGCATAGGGATCGTTCATCGAACGTTCAAACGGCGAAGGGCATTCACAACACTGGCTATGGTAAGTGTTGCCGTCGCTGTAACATTTTCTGGCGCCGATTGCTCCCTGCCCGTCCATACTGGCACAGGTACTCCAGCTGTCCGGACATTTGCAGCGGTAATAGAAAGTGCCGCCGTCGGTATCGGTACAGGTACGTTTGGGATCGACAATCTGATTATCGTCACAATCGCTGTTCTGTTTATAGGGATAAAGACCGGGATCACAGACACATTTTTCATAATGGATACTGGTGGTCTTGCTGTCATCATCAATTTGCAGACAATTGATACCTCCCGGAATTGTCGGTGAAGGACAGGAAGTATACGGGAACTTCTCTTTGGGGCAGGCACATTTATAACTGTTGCCGCAGCGTCCCGCACTTTCCAAAGGATACGGGCAGGTCGAATAAGCATACGAGTCGCCGCAACACTGCACATACGCGGCATTGTACGGACAAACTGCCGAAACATGGCTTTTGGCAGGGCACGGCGCCTTTTGATACATCAATTTGCCGTTAGCATCTTTGACGTCTTTGCAAAGATCTTCACTATCGTCGGTATAACCGTCCCCGAAATCAGCACCGCCGGCACAGTCTTCGTCGCCGACAAAACAGACTTTGGCCGAAACGTTACCGGCACAGCAAATGCAGCCACATGCCAACAGCATGCATACTGCCCAAATTTTACCCGATATTTTCATTACCCTTC
>OHQF01000242.1_pt1 | contig 39287 bp, 34 predicted proteins | sample 1578001 | NCBI WGS metagenome assembly OHQF01 (sample SAMEA3879538, study PRJEB24766) | human gut metagenome | biome: human-associated habitat; feature: feces | place: USA | collected 1985/1987 | reverse complement strand
AATTCTTTTAGAATTTTCAGGGTTGTCTTATTGTTTAATTATCAAGGTTCTGTTGTTTGCTGATCACTTGGCTTTCCGCGTCAGCAAGGACTATAATATCACCCACGCCTACTCTTGTCAACAACTTTTTTGAATTTTTTTCAATTATTTTTGCTTATTTTTCTGATCCATTAAAACAGGCCCGCGATGCCAGTGATTGTATTCAGCAGCCAGTTATGTTCATATAGATAATTCAGAATCGGATTCCCCGATATCTGCGCATATGCCTGAACACCAAGTGGCGTATTTCCGATCAGCGATATACAGATAAATAAAACCCAGATAATCGCAAATCCCTCCAATGCGCCCAAAAGCAAACCGCCGGCCCGATCGATTCCATGCAGAATCGGGATTTCCGATAATGTCTTTGATACACAAAACAGTGCCACTACACCCGCCGTCAACAAGAGTTGTACCAGAACATAGGCAATGCAGTTTCGGACGATGCAGGTTAAATACTGTACCAGATACTCCTGAAAGCCCTGTACATTCAGCCCTGTATACACCTCTGCATTATTATGGTTCACGATCGCCAGCTTCAGGGCTTCCGGGCACGGCAGTTGGTCAATCTGTATCATCTGCTCATTCTTCGTTTCATATGTCTGTGCCGGATCCAGTTGAAGCTGCCGGGTGATATAGCTTCCGATCTTCTCATCCACGTTGGTATTTTTCTGTAAGAAATCACTGACATATGGGCAGGCACGGCTGGACAGAAACATAGCTGCCAGAAAGGCAGCTACTACTACGGCTGTCCGAAACAGGCCATGTGCATAGCCCCTCCAAAGACACAGTGCCAGTATTACAATGATTCCAATTCCTAATATATTTCCACTCATAGTATTTCTCTCGCTACATTTCTAATACACTGCATTCCATATGTTCGTTCTCTAATATGCTACATTCCATATGTTCATTCTCGACATTGCTTTTACGGTTCCGTCTGCTGTTCCCTCGTAGCTGCCTCGGTAGTTTTGGTTTCCTCTTCTTCTTCTTCTTCTGCTGCACGTTTCAGTTTGATAACTTCCGTTCCCTCGTCATAAACCACAATATACTTATGCAGGCTTCCGGTCGGAACAATATTCTCCACTTCCCGTGAAAAACCACAGGCAAACTTCATGTTTCCCTGAAAATCATAGATTCTGGATTCCGAAGCACCAATTACAAATATTTCATCTTCCGTTGCATAAATATTCCGATAGCCGAACTCTATCGGTTCTGAAAACCGCTGATTGCCATTCGTATCAAATACCCGCATCTGATATAAGGAATCCCCGTCTCCCTGATTCTTTTCTATAATTCCGATATAACGGCTATTATAGAAAATGCTCTGCACCTCTCCCCGGAAGTCGGTAATCACGCTCTTCTCACTCGGCTTTTCTTTCATACTGTATATTACAAACTGATTATCTCCGAAGGCGCAAACCGTATCATTATCCAAAAATTCCACCTTTGGTATGATCGTATCGCCCAGATTATTAAAGCCGCCCACCAGGCGATCGGTCGCATTCTGTCCTACATCATCAAAATTATACGCGGCAATCGAATTCTTTACCGTCACCCCATCAATGGTTATGTAACTGGTAACCAGCTTGCTTCCGTCCTCTGACAGTGCAATGTCCATCGGATATCCGCTATCTGCTATCGTGGTTCGAATCTCCACTAAGCTTGCTCCGAACTTATCGTATAGCTCAATATAGTTTTCAGTCTCATTTTCAAGAACAACCGCTACGACTCCCTGCGATGCCACGTCCAGATTGCAGATGGTATACGGAGTTTCAAGAGAGCTGACCTTTCCATCTTTATTGAATATATATACAGCATTTCCATTCATATCGGCAGCCGCAACATACTCTCCGGACACAACTACCATCGGCTGTTTCATTTTATAGCTTTCCATCCACAGGGCGTTGCCCTCCTTGTCCAGATAGCTGATTCCTTCCTTGCTGTACTTGATCAGACTTCCATTGTATGCCACATATGACATCTGTGTAGCATCTGTGCTTGCAGTCTGAGAAAGCACTTCATAATCATCATAGGTCCGCTTCGTATATATATACCAGAAGATGCCTCCTGCAATCCCGATCACCAGTATAAGCAAAACAGCGATCCACACACCCATATGTCGTCTGCCGGACTTTACCGGTTCCTGTTCTGCAGGCTCCTCTGCCACTGCCGTATTCAGTTTATATACCTTCTCTTTTGCCATGATTGTTCCTTCTCTTTCCATCATTTGCAGAACTCAATATTACAGTTAAGTGTATCATATTTTTTTAGGAAGAACCACCCTCTTTTCCCAGAAAAGATGCCTCCGCCTCATTTTCCTTTGCCACTACGGAATTGCCGGTATTATAATCTGCTGTCCGACGTAGATTTCATCTCCGTTTTTCATCTCATTTGCTTCCATAATGTTATCCACATACAAGATGGAATGATACATCGTATAGCTGATCGAGGACAGCGTATCTCCATCCTGAACGGTATAGTATCTTGGTGCCATACCTGCCGATACCGGTGTATCGGATGTTCCATCTGTACTTGTAGTCGGATCGGATGTCGTGCCGGCCGGATCGGATGTCGGAGCGGTCGTCGGCGGCGTACTTGTTGTCGCATCGCTTCCTGCGGAGGAACCGGCTGCAGAATCATTTGTCGTTCCATCCCCTGCTGCATCCCCCGCCGTTCCCTGTCCGGACGAAGCCTCTGTTCCGGTACTTCCATCGGTTGCTTCCGTAGTACCTACATTTGCATTTACGGTTATAATATTGGTCTTGTCTTCCTCCGTCGCAGCTCCTGTCATCAGATCCAGCCGATGAAATGCAGTCTCCAGATTCTGTAACCGGTCATAGCTATTGATCACTGTAATCCCCAGTGCCAGAAACGCTACCGTCAAAAGAGAGCTGGCTACATACAGAAAGCTCACCGGCTTATGCTCTTTCACAACACCCTTTCGTTTCTCCTCCAGACGGCTGCGGTACTTCTCCAGCAAGACCTGATCCCGCTCTGCAACATCCGTTTCCGCTTCTACCATATGATCATTCTGTACCATCATATAGCTCTGCATGGCATCATTCCGCGTATAATATATGTAATATCCGCTTTGCTTTTTCAGCCCGTTATTATCATACAGATACCAGGCATCCTCTTCTTCTAAAGAATCTATCATATAAAGAGCCTTATCCCGTCCCGGAAAATTTTCCAGATGCAGCTTTGTAATCTTGTCATTCACCTGTGTGGAGAATCCCATTCGTGACAGAAACCACCCAACCACCTCCAGATTCGGAAAGTATCGCTTTACCTCATTATAAATGTTGGTCCACACCTCATTGTTAAACTCGATCTCCTCCAGATCCAGTTCCATATTCTGTGCCTCCAATGCCCCACTAATGAACAGTACCCCCTGATTTTCCACCTGCTTATATTCCCCCAGAAGAATCGCTCCCCGGGCATAGGTACTTCCCGGCTTTGCCAGTTGATTCAGATAGGTCATTACATAATCTTCTACATAGATTCTCCGATTTCCCTGCGGAGTGCCGATCTGCCGGATATTTTTAGGAAGCCGGATTCCCTGAACCTCCCCCTGCTGTTCTTCTCCTGCATTATCGTATATTACTTCTATCATTTCTGTTTCTCCCGCCTTTCCGATAACCCCTTCTTGTTGGCTTCATCATAGCACTGAGAAATCCGTTTCCTTATCAAATTTTGTCGTCCCCATCCTATATTTATACGCAATTTGTATAGTTATTCGATGCTTTCTCCATCGCCTCCCGCCTCTTTGACAGGTGCTCCTCTTCTCCGACAAAAGGCCTCATGTCTAAATCCATAACATTCGTTCATACTCTATCTATACGATTGAATAAAATAGGTAAAATGGTGTTCGATATGAAAAAAACGATATACTTTAATGCATCTGATGAATACGCCTACGAGGCACTGGGAAAAGAGCTTTATCATCTGGTAGACGCAACCCGCCGGACAACGCAGCCCATCATTATTCTATGCATCGGCACGGATCGCGTCACCGGCGATTCACTGGGGCCGCTGGTCGGTCATCAGCTTCATGCCTCTGCCAACAACTTCATCATATATGGGAATCTGGAGCATCCCGTACATGCGATCAATCTGGAAGAAACGGTAGACGAAATCTATTCCTCCTATCAGAATCCCTATGTGATCGCGATTGATGCTTCTTTAGGAACCCGTGACCACATCGGCTATGTCACGCTTCGTCAGGGGCCGTTAAAACCGGGGCAGGGCATCTCCAAAGACCTTCCCTCGATCGGAGACATCTCGATCACCGGCATCGTGAACCTATCCGGGCGTCCGGGTGCATTTCTGCTCCAAAACACCCGGCTCTATACCGTTATGAAGCTGGTTGACTGCATCGCACTGGGTATCAATCATGCGGAAGACTATTTCCCCGATCTGGAAGCCGTCACTACGGAATAAGAAGCCTCTCTTCATGCACCATGACACCGGCAGGCCAGCCATCAAAGGTCACAATACCGTCATACACAGAAGCGGAGCACGCAAAATGTCCCGGACAGATACTCGATTCCGTCCGGGACATTTTTCTTTCTATATTCTACTGTAGTTTATACCCTCATGCCTCCGGCTCCTGCCCCTTGTGCGGAGCTTCTCCCTTATAGATCGCCAGACCTTCCGAAATGGTATCAATCTGTTCGGTCTCCATGATACTAATAATATCATTCAGTGCTTCTTCCTTACAGATATTCTTACCCAGATACTTTGCATACTTATCGGTAATCGCCAGAGATGCCTGCTTTACTTCTCCGGCTACACGGACACTCTCTGCCTCTACTGCTTCCTGCTGCCGCTTCATGTCTTCCAGCTTGCCCAGACGTCTGCCATTGATCTCACTCATGATCTCCTGCTTTGTCTGCTGTTCAAACTCGGTCAGTGCCCCCTGCTTCTGCTGTGCGATCCGATCCAGTTCTTCCTGAATCTGCTGAATCCGGTCATCATACTCGCCCAGTTCGTACTGGCTCTCATCCTTGTCCTTGTTAATCGCATTCTTTATCGCCTGAATATTCTTCTCATTCGCCCGCATCTGATTCCGGATCTTCCGTCCCTCTGCAATGGTATCTCTATGGCGTACCTTTGTGAGATTAAAGATCAGGAAATAGATCCCCAATACGATCACCAGTGTAATCGCAATCACCAGTGTCATAAAATAAGATGCCTCTACAATCGGCTTTCCGGCCAGTACCACCTTTGAAAACAGCATGTACATTCCAAACGGGATGCCTGCAAGTCCAATTATAATCATAAGAAACAAGAGCATAAACTCCTTGAATCCTTTCGGCATAAACAGGGAATAGTATAACCCGGAACGGCAAAATCCCGGAACATGATCCTTCTTAAATAACGTCTTCATCTCGGTCTTTAACTGCCGGGACTTCTCCTTTGCCCCCGCGGTCTCCACATCTACCCGCTTATCGATCCGGTCCGACTTCTCCTTGTTCTTCTCGTCCTGTGCCCGCTTCATCTTCTTCCGGCTGTCATCCAACTGTTTGTCATAAGAGTCTTCGATTTCACCCTTACGCTTCTTTATCGTTGCATTTATCTCATCATGAATCGACTTATCCTCCTGTGAGATAACCCTCTTCATCTTCTCGCTCTTCTCATGAAGCTGCTTCTGCCGCTGATCCAGTTCATTGCAGGCAACGATTTCATCTCTTGCCTGAACCAGATAATCAACGCCCTGATTAAACAAACTATTATCTGTTTCCATTACCATACCTCCTCAGCTCGTCTTTATTTTATCAAACCCCATCTCAATTCACAACCATTTCTTCCATAATCAAACAAAAATATCACAAAAACTTCATAAAATATTATGGCTTTCCTCATTGTATGTCATTCAATAATTTTATATAATAACAATGTGGGTATCTTATGTTATGGGAGGTTACAAACGATTGAATATATTATTCTTTTTAACACCAAAAAGTGAGGTCGACTATATCGAGGCCCCTATCACGATTCGCCGGGCACTGATGCAGATTCAGGCGAACACCTATACTTCCATCCCTATCATCTCTGATAGCGGAGAATATATCGGCACGATCACGGAGGGAGACTTTCTCCGGTACTTTAAGAATATCTCGACCGGCGGTCCCGACCCTGATCTGGCAGAAAATGTACTGACAATTCCGCGATCCGTAAGCTATGAGCCTGTATCTATCAACTCCGATATTGAGGACCTGATCTCAAAGGTTACGAATCAGAACTTTGTTCCGGTGGTCGATGACAACAAGAAGTTTATCGGTATTATTACCAGAAAAGATGTCATCCAGTACATTTATAAGAAACTGAAAACACAGGAAGAACAGGCATAACCAATCAGACGAAAAGAAGCATCAACATCCGGATCACTCATGTTGATGCTTCTTCTCTTTTATGTCCCATACACTCATCCTACCGGAGATAATGCGGACGATGAGAAGTATGAAATCGACGAACGATCCAAGTGACTCCATGCATCACACCCTCTATTCCAAGCCAGATCATAAACGTAATCAAAAGCTCACTCTTCTCCACCTGTATCCCTGCCAGTACATAGCAAAGCATCGTCACCATAAATCCACCAATTGCCAAAATACCATATAAATTCTTCATATCTACTTCCTCCTATTCCTTTTCCTTCCCTGACCGCATATGTACGATCCGTTCGAACTATCGGAAGCATACCATGAAGAAGTGCCAATCCATGGCAGGATTGGCACATTTTTTTATTTATTCTGTTTTTTCGTTTTTGTCGTTTTCGGTCTGCTTCTGATCAGACCCATCCGTCAGCAGATTTTCCGCCTCCATATCGATCACTGCGTCACTGATATATTCCCGGAACAGGATCACTACCTTAAACAGATCTCCATCCAGATATAGATGGAATTCTCCATCCTGAAGCTGAACCAGATCCTGTGCAATCGACAGCCCCAGTCCACTTCCCTCGGTACTTCTGGACTGGTCTCCACGCACAAACCGTTCCATCAGTTCATCCGCGCTGATATTCAGCGGTGCCCGTGATATATTCTTAATAGACAGTCGAATCTGCTGCTCTTCATGTTCCAGATCTATATATACTCTGGTACCGGGCATTGCATACTTATACACATTTTGAAGTAAGTTCTCCAGAATCCGGTAGGTTCTCCTGCCGTCCGCAAATATCATATGTGCATGCTCCGGTATGTTTTCTACCATTTGCAGTTCATGTTCCCGGAACTTATCCTCGAACTCTCCCAGCGACTGCCGGAGCAATTCGCCAAAATCAATCGGAACCCGTTCCAGTTCTATATTTCCGGTGCTGATCTTCGAAATCTCGACCAGATCCTCCGTCAGCTGCTTCAGTCTCCATGACTTCCGATCCAGAACTTCTATATAATGTCGCACATTTTCGTTCTCTACATTTTCCCGTTTAATCAGATCCACATAATTGATAATCGATGTTAACGGTGTCTTAATATCATGAGAAACATTCGTTATCAGCTCTGCCTTCATCTTCTCATCATGAATACTCTTCTCAACTGCCTTTTGCAGGCCTTCATTCAGATGTGTAATGTTGTCAATGATTTCCTGCTCTGTGCTCATCGGCTTCTTTTTCGGATACGGAATCTCCAGTTCTCCATTCGCCAGACTCTGGGTAATGTTCCGTATCGCCTGTTCGCCCTTTGCCTGTTTTAGCAAAAGCACCAGCACCCAAATATTCAGAGCGATAATTAGTATAATATTCAGAAGGAATATCCACTTATTACCTACCGCCAGCACAATTCCACTCAGTATAACCATACTTACCCAGTACAACGCAAACAGTTCTACTACCCGTGCCTGCAGATTCCGCTGTCTTCCGATCGCAGTCACCAGTTTCCGCATTCCATGGCTGATCCAGCGAACCAGACTCTGTGACAGGAACGTCTTTGCCTTTCCGCGGCGAACCATACTCATCAGAGCCGTAATCGTCACCACATAACAAATTACATAAATTCCCGCCATCATGGCAATGTCCGGACTGCCACCATAGAACATCTGCCCCAGATATACATCTGAACTTCGGAGTAATACAAAAAAGCTTCCGATTATCAACAAAGGCATGAGTTCGATCGGGCACTTATCCACAACGTTTAAGTAAACCTGTGGATCACCCTTTTCGCCGCGACCGGCAGTTCGAAGCACGTGCACAAGGAGTATGATTGACGATATTGCAAATAAAATGGCGATCACCAAAGCCGGGATCGTATACGGATACCAGTTTTCAAATATCCGGTTCCACTTCCAAAAGGTATCTGTGTATGGATAGGTTATATACATACCGACATACAGTACCTTCCCCGGTTTTAATTCTTCCATCCACTGCATATGCTTCGTTACAAACGCATCCGTCAGATAGGAATTCGTAAAGTTGACACATTTAACCGTATACTCACCACTATCCGTCGGTCGAATCTCCAGATATTCCTTACAGTTCTTCAAATCATCCAAACTTCGGACATTGGTGTATACCGCCTTGCTGTTACTCATATAGTATACAATGTTTCGCTGTTCATACTCCAGATTCATCTTCGCACTCATATAAGACAGATAGTCCTTTCCTACTTTCTGCTCCAGAATGGATGCCCGACATGCAAACGGCTGAAACAGAACATCGATATCACCCAGATTAAAGAATTCATCTGCATCGAAATATAACTGATCCGGCACCGTATACCAGCCATATTGACTGGAATAAAACATATCGTCTCCCGGAGAATATACAAATATATCATCTCCCCGATAACCGATATAGGAATTTGCTGCGAATTCACTATCGATATACGAACCTGCTACAGCCGCCGTTGAGTCTATTCCGGCTTCTGCACCTCCGTCCGTCTGCAGTTCTATCGGCAGTGACAGTTGTTCCTTCATCTCAGCCTCAGACAAACCGTTAACCGACAGATCATTCGGGCTCGTATATGCCATAGCCAGTGCAATATAGTCTTCCTTAGACATAACAACAAATGAATTACAGTCGTCGATCTGCTTTGCAGACATGCTGATGGAATACCAGTCCGCATGAAAGTCCGGATCCTCGTTTGCCTCCAGATCTACGATCCCGTAGTCTGAAGTGGAATACTGATAGCCTCCATCCTCCAGAAACTGCTCCAGTGACACATACTGCTCCCTCGTCACATACAGACTATCATTATACGTCACATACTGCATGTTCATCTTCTTTGTCGGAATATCGTGCCATGACTTTACATAAGCATCGCCATCCAATGCCGCCAGTATATTCATCAGTTCATCTGCGAACTTCTGCGTCTCGGTGAACTCCCTGCAGTCCAGATCCTTATAGCCAAACTGCCAGCCCATTGCAACAAAGAAGCAGGTGGCAGCAAACATACATAGAGATGTAAAACCAAGTGCTATAATGCTTATGATTTTCTTAACCTTCTTTGAAGTCGGCATCGCAGTCTCCTTCCTCCTCTAGTCCAAATGATCCATCTTATAGCCTACACCCCACATAACCTTAATATACTTCGGTTCCTTCGGGTTGATCTCAATCTTCTCCCGAATCCTGCGGATATGTACAGACACAATGTTCTCCGTTGCATAGGAATCTCCCTCCCAGATACTCTCATAGATCTGAGAGCTGGAAAATACGATTCCGATATTCTGCATAAACAGCCGCACGATCTTATACTCTGTCGGTGTCAGCTTTACCGGTTCTCCATCCAGTGTCACCTGTTTTTTATCATCCTCCAGCACCAGTCCACCATTTACTAAAACATTCTTTCCGGTTTCCGGCATGCTTCCAAGCTTCGAATAGCGTCTTAACTGGGACTTCACTCTGGCCACCAGCTCCAACGGATTAAACGGTTTGGTCACATAATCATCTGCCCCAATGGTCAGTCCCATGATCTTATCTGTATCCTCTGACTTTGCAGACAGGATAATCACCGGTATATTGCTTTTCTTTCTTAACTCTAAAACAGCATGGATTCCATCCAGATTTGGCATCATGACATCTATGATCAACAGCTGCATATTCTGTGAATTCACGATCTCTAAGGCTTCCAGACCGTCATATGCCTTCCATACGGTATAACCCTCCTGTTCCAGATATATGCTGATCGCTTCCACAATCTCTTTATCATCGTCACACACTAATATATTCATCTCATTGACACCTCTTCCCCTTATTCTCCCTTATAGTATAATGAACGAACCTTACAAAAAGTTATGCAGAATTATGAAGATATTCTTAATATGAACCCCCGGTTTAAAACAGCGTCCCATCCTCCTTCGAAAGATACAACAGGCTGCTGGTCAGTTCATCTCCCTTTTCATTCACATAGGTCCGGTATTCCTGATAATCGATATAATACTTCTTTCCCCAGGAGGAGATCTGAAGCATAACCCGCTTATGCTTGCAGCCGATGATTCCGGTCACTGTCACAAAGTGACTATGTACCGCCAGATGTCCGCTATTAATAAACTCCTGCCGTTCATTCATCGTATAAAACGGAACCCCCCGCTTCATAAATACCAGTGGCGTGTTCGGTCCGATAGACAGAATCACCGGCAGATCCTCCCGCAGCATCTTGCGCATCACCTGCAGCATCTGCTGGTCGTCCATAAATCCCTTCCAGGCAATCGTCATAGGAATCCGATATTTCAAACAATATCTCCGCACTGCCGATGCCAGTGCAAAGCCATTCATACCACTTCCCGGAATAATCATGGTAAACGTAGCGGTTATATGCTGCATATACAGCTTATAATCCTCCCAGTCGATCACCGGTCGTGCCATCCGTGCCAGGCTCGTAGACGCAGTACTGTATCGCCGGCTGCTCTTCGCCAGATATAAAAATAAATCTCCGACTGCAACGGCGCCGCACCCCCACTTATGAAGCAGGTATTCCCGGCTCATCCACTTATCCTCTGAAAACCAGTTCTGATCTCCACCATAGGACTTGTGTCCTCCATGACTGATACCCACGTATTCCGGGCGTTTCAGCTCTATTATCTTCATTGTCATTTTCCTCCTGCTTCTTACTTCCTCTTCACTTTCAGCGGCTCTCCGGTCATTTTCTTCTACCGTTCGTGTCCGGTCTTACACTCCAGTCTGCGCATCCTGTCATCCGAAAAGAACATTATGCACAACAAAATCGTACATAGAATCCAGGTTGCCGGCTCTGATATGATTACGCCAAAGTATCCCATCCGGTCTGTCAGTACCCATGCTACCACCAGCTTTCCCACCAGCTCGATACTGCTGGATATCATCGGCACAATCTTGCGTCCGAGTCCCTGCATCGCATTTCGCAGTACGATCAAAATCCCCAGTACAAAGTAAAACGGGGTATCAAATCGTAAATACCACCGGGCAGTCTCTACAACCTCAGCAGACGTTGCACTCGATATCAGCTGAATCATAACCGGCGCCAGTGTATACACAGCTGCGATCACGATCACAGACCAGATCCAGGATAGCAGAATCGCATCCCGAATGCCGGTTCGTATACGGTCATACCGTCCCGCCCCGTAGTTCTGTCCGGTAAAGGTCGCTGCAGCAACTCCCAGCGTACTGAACGGCAGCATAAATATCTCACTGAGCTTTCTTGCAATGGTATGTGCCGCAATAATGCCGGTTCCCAGCTTATTAATCGCCCCCTGCAGGATCAGCGTACCAATGGATACCAGACAAAGCATAAATGCCATCGCCATACCCTGCCCTAACAGATCCCGGATCATGCCTCCGTCCGCCACAAAATCGCTTCGTTTCAGATGCAGCTCCGGACATTTCTTTATAATATAGATCAGACAGCATACAAAGGAAATCGCCTGTGCTACAACCGTAGCATATGCCGCACCCTTCACATCCAGCTTCAGTCCACCTACAAACAACAGATCAAGTCCGACATTGATCACGGTCGCAACTGCCAGAAAAATCAACGGTCGAATGGTGTCTCCCAATGCCCGCAATACGGCCGCACACAGATTATATGCAGCTGTAAAGATCATAAATAAAATGATCACCCGGATATAACCCGTGCATCGATCCATGATTGCCTCCGGTGTATTCAACAGGCGCAGCAACGGAACGATCAGAAAATTCGATGCAATCGTAACTATAACCGTAATTCCTGCACACAGGCAAACCGAATTCGCTACCGCCTGCCGCATCCGCTTCATGTCTTTGGCTCCATAATACTTCGAAACTACGATTCCAAATCCATTTCCCAGTCCGTTCAATGCACCAACGATCAGGTTAAACACCGGACTGCTGGCCCCGATTGCCGCCAGTGCGTCCTCTCCCAGCAGCTCTCCGACCACCTTCGTATCTACGATATTATAAAGCTGTTGAAATACATTTCCGATTAATAACGGCAGTGAAAATGCCAATAACAGTCGTATAATGTTCCCTTTTGTCAAGTCTTTCATGTATAGTTCCTCATCCGTCTATTTCAAATCATTCTTCCGGCTGTCTGCTCCAGAGATAGCAATACGCCTGTGTTCTGGCGGCGAATGGCTCTCCTTCCAGAAGCTTCTTCACTTCGCTGCGTGTATACCAGCCGGCCTCGATCTCCTCCAGATCCGAATCACTCGGCCGGATCTGTCCCTCAGCGACACCCACGATACATTTATTCTTCTCATTACTAAAGCCCACGGCACTATAGCTGTCCGGTATGATATCTTTGACCTCAACCAGTGTCAGTCCGGTTTCCTCCCGCAGTTCCCGTGCAGCACCCTCTTCCGGTGTCTCTCCCGGCTCGATCAGACCTGCCGGGAAATTATATACCCAGGTTCCTGCCGCCATACGATACTCTTTATTCAGAAGAATCCGCTGACCGGTCTGATCCGTCAGGATCAAAACAACGGCATCGGTCGGATGGGATACCAAGTCCGTATAGCTCTCCATCTTTGGATCCCGGCTGATCATCTCATATACCTTTTCCCTCTGATCGGCTGTCTGATATGTAATATCATACCGCGTAATAAAATGTCCCTGCTGAACCTTCTGAATCTTCTGAAATTCCATATATATCCGCTCCTTTTCCCTGCTATCCGAAATGATTGGCTTCATTGTACTTCTTTTTTTGTACTTTGACAACCGAAGAGCAGATTACTATAATAAAAGTCACGATATTACATTTATCAGGTACTTTACCACCATTTTATATAAAGAAGGGATTCTACTATGGAACTATATATCGTCCGTCACGGAGAGACGGAATGGAACAAGAAGAAACTGCTGCAGGGTAGTACCGATATCCCCCTCAGCGATAACGGAAGACTGTTGGCACGCGTATCCGGTGAGGCACTGGCAGATACTCCCTTTGACCGGATCTACTCCAGCCCACTAAAACGGGCATACGAAACTGCCTGTCTGTTTCGCGGTGATCAACCGGTCGAGATCATCCGGGATGATCGTCTTCGTGAACTGTGCTTCGGTGAATACGAAGGCCAGAACATGTCTGAACTGCTGGCAGATCCGAATGGCACCTTCCAATACTTCTTCCGGCAGCCCCAGCTCTATCAGGCTCCCCCGCATGGTGAAACACTGGAACACCTGTGCGAACGGGCGGCCTCCTTCATGGAGGAGGTGATCCTCCCCCTTCAGTCACAGTGCCACCGTGTTATGATCGTTGCACACGGTGCCTGCAACAAAGCACTCATGACCTATGTAAAGAAGCACGATATCTCTCAGTTCTGGTCCGGCGGCCTCCAGAAGAACTGCAATGTGATCCTGCTTACTCTTGATCATAACCGCTTTGATATTCTGGACGAAACCCATATCTTCTATCCCGAAGAACTCCTGTCCAAATAGCAGGAGTTCTTTTCCCTATCAATCCTCACCTTTTTCCTTTCTTCGACATAAACTATTCATATATCACCGCCCAGGCGGAGACCTATGGAAAGGAAGGATCAATATGGATACTGTTCGTTGTCCTCAAGGGCGCAGAGCACCGAATGCTATGCCCTGCAGCAGAGACCATTTTCGGGATGATGACACCCGATTCCCGATCGGCATGTCCTATGTCCCATGGCAATCATGGGGGAATCTCTATTCCCCGGAAAAGGGCCTGTGTGAAGGGACCATATTCGCGGAACTCAATCAAATCTTCTGTGGAAAGCGAGGGAACCGTGCATGAACAACATGAACCAACGGCAGTTGCTGAGATATATCGACGCTGTGAGTCTTGCGCTCGACGATGTAACGCTCTTTCTGGACACCCATCCGCAAAATGCAGATGCTCTGGAATATTACCGTGCCTGCAAAGAAAAACGTGCCAAAGCCGTACAGGACTATACCAGGTACTTTGGACCATTGAATCGCTACAACGTAAACTGTAACAATGAATGGCAGTGGAACCAGGGACCATGGCCATGGCAGGGGGAGGTATAAGCTATGTGGATCTATGAAAAACGCCTACAGTTTCCGGTAAATATCAAGGAAACCAATGCGAAGCTGGCACAGGCGATTATATCGCAGTACGGAGGAGGGAATGGCAACGGATATACTATTGAAAGAACGAATCCGCTATGCTATGCTAATAGCAGAATTTAAGTATCGAAGGCTTTGTATAAATCTCCTGTCTGACGGTCACACTGTAAACGTAGCAGACAGGTTCAGAAAGGACATACATATATGGAACGAAAAGATCTGGAACGCACAATTTTGAAAAGTATTATATTTTTGGTAATCGCAGCCCTCATCGTCATGCACTTTGACATCGCGCTGAAGGGACTCTTTTCCCTGATCGGCTTCATGTCGCCGATGATTCTGGGCTTCGCTATCGCTTTTGTTATCAATATTATTCTGGTACGTCTGGAACGGATCTACTTTCCTCATGCCAAGAATCGTTTTCTGATCAAAAGCCGTCGTCCGGTCTGTATCATCCTGTCTCTGTTAATCATTCTGGCTGCTATCGCCTTCGTCATCGCTATGGTTATCCCGGAGCTGATCAATGCATTTTCTCTCCTGTCTAAGGAGATCATCGAATCCTATGATACTATTCTGGAAAAAGCTGCGACCTTTGTGAACCGGATCCCGCCACTGAAACAGTGGCTGTTTACAAACTTTGAAATCGACCTTGCTCATCCGACCGATATCGACTGGGAAAGCTTCTTCGAAAAGGTCGTTACCATGATCATCGGTACGGACGGAGCCGGACAGGTCGGATCCATCATGGACTCTACCGTGAACTTAGCTTCCAGCATCGGAAGCGGTGTTGTCCGCTTCTTTATCGCTCTGGTCTTCGGTATCTATGCTCTGGCTTCCAAGGAAAAGCTCAGCCGTCAGGTAAAACAGCTTGTATATGCCTATCTGAAGCCCCGGACCGCAGACCGGATCTATCATATCTGCAATGTAGCAAATGAAACCTTCTCGAACTTTATCGTAGGACAGTGTACCGAAGCAATGATCCTGGGTGTTCTCTGTATCATCGGTATGTCTATCTTCCGCTTCCCGTATGCAGTCATGGTCGGAACTCTGGTCGGTGCAACCGCTCTCCTGCCCATCATCGGTGCCTATCTGGGTGCCATCGTCGGTGCCATCATGGTATTGACGCAGAGCGGGCCCCTGCAGATGCTTCTGTTCGTCGTATTTATTATCGTCTTACAACAGATCGAAGGCAATCTGATCTATCCAAAGGTCGTAGGCTCTTCTGTCGGACTTCCCGGCATCTGGGTTCTGGCTGCGGTAACGATCGGCGGCAGCCTAAACGGTATCTTCGGTATGCTGATCGGTGTTCCGCTGGCAGCTACGATCTATCGTCTGCTCCGGGAGGACAGCCAGAAACGTCTGGTAAAGAAGAAGGGGCGAAACCTGAATATCCCGGATGGTCTGATCAACCAGAAGGCCAATATTCTAAAAGAGACAGAAAAAGAAAAGGAACAAACCCCTGAAGAGTCTGTTCCTTCGGAACCGAAACATCCGATCGATACGATCAACAGTGCAATGGACGAGATCGTAACTGCGTTGCAGCCGGATGATACGGAACATGAATCCGATTCAAATGATTCGGAGCATCCTAATTTGCAGCCTTAACCTTTGTCCACAGCTCTGCAAAGTACTCCTTTGTCTCCTGCTCCTGATAGCGGAAGACTTCGTCATTCGCACCATCATTTCTCGGAAGATATGCGCTGATTCCGGCATAGTCCTCAGCCGCTGCCTTCTCCCGTGCTTCGATCACCGGTGATGTATAGCCCACCTCTCTGGTATTGGCATATGCATTTTCCGGATCCAGCATAAAGTTGATATAATCATGTGCTAACTGTGTCTGTGTACAATCCTTTGTAATCACCATGGCATCCTGCCAGATATTCGTACCCTCTTCCGGTGCGGAATACTCCAGATCTTCATTCTCTGACATGATATAGGATGCATCGCCGGAATACACAACAGCGATCGCCTTATTTCCGGAGATCATATTGTCGATCACATCATCTCCCGCATACACCGGTGATACTGTATTTCTCTGCTCGATCAGCCAGTTATAGGCCTCATCGATCTCTGCCTTATCGGTGGTATTCATAGAATAGCCGAGTGCCTTCAGTGCAATCATGAAGGAATCTCTTTCTGAGTCATACATATAAATATTTCCGGCATACTTTTCGTTCCGCAGAAGTTCCCAGCCCGCCTGCACATCTGCCTCATCTACAACCGTCGTATCATACAGGAATCCAACCGTACCATAGAAGAACGGAACGGAATAGGTATTATCCGGGTCAAACTCTCTTCCCATAACCTCTGGATCCAGTCCATCAGCATTCGGGATCAGCGACCAGTCGATCGGCTGCAGTTCATCCTCCTTTACCAGACGCTCGATCATATAGTCGGAAGGCACCAGTACATCATAGGTCTCTCCGCTCTGTATCTTTGTATACATGGACTCATTGGAATCAAAGGTCTCATAAACCACCTTGCAGTTATATTCCTTCTCGAACTTACTCAGCAGGCTGGTATCAATATACTCTCCCCAGCTATACACCTTCAGTGTCGGCTTGCTACTGCCTCCGCAGCCACTCAGCATACCTGCAAGCAGGGACATACCCGCTACCATTGCCATAACCTTCTTCCATGTCTTTTTCATCCTTTTTTCCTCCTAATCAGATATCTCTCGTTTACAGTTCACCGGCTTCTGCCTGAAGTGCCTGTTCTGCTAACCGGGCTCTTCGATCGCGATTCTTTCGAACCAGAATCGGAATCACATTGATCAGAACCAGGGTAATCACTATGACTAAAATTACAATCGTTGACAATGCGTTGATCGTCGGATTCGTCCGCTTTGTCATGTTATATACAATAATTGAAATATTGGATACACCATTTCCCGTTACGAAGTAGGATATCACAAAATCGTCAAAGGACATGGTAAACGCCAGCAGTACACCGGCATAGATGCCCTCCTTCAGCATCGGCAGTATCACCTTCGTAAGTGCCTGAAACGGGGTAGCCCCCAGATCCATCGCCGCATTTGCCAGATTTGGATCCATGTTCCGAACCTTCGGATACACACTGGTGATCACATACGGCGTACAGAATGCGATATGTGCCAGCAGCATGGTCACATAGCCCTTCTCCAAATGCAGAGATGAGAACAATATCATCAGTCCGATCGCCGTTACGATATCCGGGTTCATGATCGGCACATTGTTTACGTTAATAATCAGTTCCTTTATCACCTTACGCGACTTCGATAACCCGATCGCGGTCAGGGTTCCAAGGATCGTTGAGATCGCAGTCGCCAACAGTGCTATGGTAATGGACACATAAACGGCGTTCATGATCTCTCCGTTTGAGAACAGATTCTCGTACCAGCGAAGCGAGAAGCTCTCAAACCGTGTCAATGACTTTGATGAATTGAAGGAATAGATCATCGTCACAACGATCGGAAGATAAAAGAACAGGAAACATAGGATAATGTATAGGATCGCTCCCACTTTCTTCTTTTTCATTCGCTACTCCTCCTCTGATTCGTCCCGGTCGATCCGCTTCATAGACGTAATCGCAATCAGGATAATAAACGCCAGAATCACGGATATGGCACTTCCAAAGTTCCAGTCTCCAACGGATATGAACTGATTCTCGATCAGATTTCCGATCAGCATATACTGTCCGCCTCCCAGAAGCTTCGGGATGACGAAGGTGGAAATCGATAACAGAAAGGTCATGATCACACCATTTAACACACCCGGAATCGACAGCTTGAAGGTCACCCGCCAGAAGGTCTGGAACCGATTTGCTCCCAGATCCATCGCTGCCTCATGCAGAGACGGATCGATCTTGCACAGGGAGGTATGGATCGGTATTACCATGAACGGAAGCAGATCACTGACCAGCCCGAGTACCACTGCAAAGTCTGTATACATCATTGTAACCGGTGGGATTCCAAAAAATCCAAGAACCGTATTAATGATACCATTGTCTGATAACAGGCAGATCCATGCATAAGTCCGCAGCAGGGTGTTGATCCACATCGGAATCGTGACAAACAGGATCAGCAGGCTCTGCACCTTCTCATTAAAGAAAGTAATAAAATACGCAAGCAGATATCCGGCCACCAGGCAGATTCCTACCGACAGCAAACCTAACTGAAAGGACTTCACAAAGACTGCCATGTAGATCGGCTCGGTCATACGCTTGAAGTTATCAAAGGTAAACTGGATATTCACCAGATCATTGCCACCGGTTGTAACCGAGTACAGCACGATGAGCAGCAGCGGCACGATGATCATTACCAGTGCCCATACCATATATGGTCGTATCAGTTTGACAAAATGCTTCATTTGCTGCCTCCCTGTTCCCAATCCATACGATACATAACATGAATATCATCCGGGCCGAAGGTCAGACCAACCTGCTTTCCAACCTCGAAATAATCTGTCGTATGAATCATATAATCCCGTTTTTCCGTTTCTACTATAATCTCATGGTGGACTCCCTTGAATATAATGGACTTTACCACACCATGGAGCTTCGCCTGCTCCGGCTCTACGATATCGATATCCTCCGGCCGGATCACAACCTCAACCGCTTCATTCTTCTTAAATCCCTTATCGACACAGTCAAACTCATATCCATCAAAGGCTACCAGCAGATCGTCTAGCATGCATGCTTCGATAATATTCGACTCTCCGATAAAGTTCGCTACAAATCGGTTCTCCGGTTCATTATAGATATCCTCCGGTGTCCCTACCTGTTGGATAATGCCCTCATGCATAACCACTACGGTATCCGACATCGAAAGTGCTTCTTCCTGATCGTGCGTAACGAAAATGAAGGTAATGCCGACCTCCTTCTGAATCTTCTTCAGCTCTACCTGCATCTCCTTCCGCAGCTTTGCATCCAGAGCTCCCAGCGGCTCATCCAGCAAAAGAACCTTCGGTTCATTTACCAGTGCCCGTGCGATCGCTACCCGCTGCTGCTGACCACCGGACAGTTTCGTTACATCCCGCTTATCAAAGCCCTCCAGACCTACCAGCTTCAGTGTCTTTTTCACCTTATGCTCGATCAGGCTCTTATCCATCTTCTTGATCTTCAGGCCAAAGGCGACATTGTCATATACATTCAAAAACGGAAACAATGCATACTTCTGAAAGACGGTATTGACCTCACGCTTATATGGCGGAATCTTCGAGATATCGACTCCGTCAAACAGAACTTCTCCGCTGCTCGGCTCGTCAAATCCGGCGATGATCCGCAGTGTCGTTGTCTTTCCGCAGCCGGAAGGACCTAACAGAGTCAGGAACTCATTTTCATGGATATTCAGATCAATGCCCTTCAGCACCTGCTGATCGTCAAAGTTCTTCGTTAATCCCTTTAATTCGATTAATACATTGCTCATAATCTGCCTCCTCGTTTATCGATCTGTTAAAAGCTCGGCGGGGTGGATACCCATAACAGCACCGCTCCCTGCTTCGACGTAATATAGTGCTTCTGTGCCGGCGTAAAGTAGAAGGACTCCTCCTTCTTTGCCTTGAATATCTGTGTACCAATGTGGATCTCCACACTGCCCTTTAAGACATAACCGAACTCCTCTCCCTCATGCGGGTTATCCGGGTAGGTCGAGCCGCCGGCCTCGATCGTCACCAGAATCGGCTCCATCATGTTCTTCTGTGCATTCGGAATGATCCACTCGATCGTATTCTTCAGCTCTGCATCTGTCTTTTCAAAAAAGTCACCCTTACGGAACACAATCTGTGTATCCTCGGAATCATTGAAAAATGTCTTCAGATCCGTTCCCAGACACTGCAAAATATCCACCAGCGTCGCTATGGATGGGGAGGTCAGATCCCGTTCCACCTGAGATATGAAGCCCTTCGACAGTTCTGCTCGATCTGCCAGTTCTTCCTGCGTCAGCCCCTTCTGCGTCCGTAATGCCTTGATTTTCTTACCTATTTCCATCTCATTTACCTGTTTCTTAATTCTAAACTCTAAGTTTAGTTTTGCTAAACTCAACAAGTCAATTATACATAGTTTTAGCATAAGGTCAATAGGTATTTTAAAATTTTTTCAGCATAGATTAATAAGAATCCGTTACAAGGAGTATTTCTATGGTGATTGCCGCCGCTTATATCCGAGTCTCTACCGATGACCAGACTGAGTACTCGCCGGAGAGTCAGCGGAAGCGTCTGCTGGACTATGCCCGTTGCCACGATATGCAGATCCCGGAGGACTATATCTTTCTGGATGAAGGGATCAGTGGCCGAAATGCAAGAAAGCGTCCCGCATTCCAGCGGATGATCGCTCTCGCAAAAACGAGGCATGCCTTTCAGGTCATTCTGGTCTGGAAGTTCTCCCGCTTCGCCCGTAACCGTCAGGACAGTATCTTCTATAAATCCCTGCTGCGAAAGGACTGCGGCATCGACGTCATCTCTATCACAGAGCCGCTGTCTCAGGATCCCACTTCGATCCTGATGGAAGCACTCTTAGAGGCTATGGACGAATACTACTCGATCAATCTGGCACAGGAGGTAAAACGTGGTTTACAGGAACGATTCTCCCGCGGTAAACCGATCTGCTCTCCTCCCTTTGGCTACCGGCTGTGTGCAGATGCCTTCGAACCACATCCGGAGCAGGCCGCATGGGTGCAATATATGTATCAGGCCTATGCCGACGGACAGTCCCTAACACATATCGCTGAATATCTGGAGGATCATCGAATCCGCACGAATCGCGGCAATCCGTTTCACTCCCGCAGTATCAACTATATCCTGTTGAATCCGGTCTACAAAGGAACGCTCCGAAAGTGTACCGCCCCGGCTTCGATCTATGACCGCTACTACCAAAGCTCTCCCATGAGCTACGTCGATCATGCCCATCCGCCTCTGGTCAGTCCTGCCCTTTGGCAGCAGGTACAGCTCCGCTGGCAGGCGGAGCATACAAGTCCATCCACACAGCAAAGGCTCTCTGCCTGTCCGGCAGACAAAGCATCGGTTCCCGGTCAACAGCAGCCGATCGGAAATCCATATTTTCTAAAAGGTGTCCTTTACTGCAAGTGCTGTGGATCCGCTCTCATCCAGATCAAAAAAGGGGATGCCTTCCAATGCAGCGGCTATAATCACGGGCATTGTAAGCAGTCGCAGTACATTCGGCGAACCGAACTGGAAGCCCACATCTACCGGAGTGCGGCTCCCTATCTATCGGAAGCCGCTCTTACCCGCCTACAGGATACCTCGCTGTCGGCGGCAGAACGCAACCAAATCCTGCTTGTCCACGGTCTCTCCTTCCGATATACCGACCATCAGGTGGTCCCGATGGTGAATCCGGTGCCGCCATGCGATATCTGTCGCAGCGATATTCCATGAAAAATGCCAGAGTCGCAGGAGTACTCACCGACATTGCAACGGAGGAACTGGGGCATGGCGAAATGATCTGTGCCATCGTTCATCAGCTCACCCGGAATCTGTCTATGGATGAGATCGAACGCTCCGGCTTCGACAAATACTATACGGATCATACTCTGGGCATCTGGCCGCAGGCAGCCGGCGGTGTACCGTTCAATGCCTGTGAATTCGCTGTAAAGGGAGATCCGATCACCGATCTTCATGAGGATATGGCAGCCGAACAGAAGGCTCGTACCACCTATGATAATCTGCTTCGGTTATGCAAGGACTCTCCGGATGTATCTGCGGTTCTGAAGTTCCTGCGTGCCAGAGAGGTCGTTCACTTCCAACGCTTCGGTGAAAGTCTGCGGATGGTACAGGATGATCTGGATGCAAAAGACTTCTATGCATTCAACCCTGACTTCGACACCTCCGCTCCTTGCGTGGATATGAAGAAAAACTGCGGTTGTTGACAAAGAAAAAGCATAGCGGCAAATGACCGCTATGCTTTTTCTTTGAAATCCGATGAAAGCATCTCTATATCCCTTTTCGCATACACTATACGAATAATCGTAACCAGTAAATCGCCTTCATCGACGGTATAAAAAACAAGAAAATTATCAACCGGTATCCTGTACATCTTCATACTTTTCCACGGTTCCCAATCTACAATAAGATTTCGCAAAGGCATAAAGTCAAGAGAACGAACGGCCTTCCGAATTCTATTCACCTGATCTTTTGCAGTATCAGGAACCAGTAATACAAATGCGATATACGAGTAAATCGCCTGAAGATCCTCTTTGGCCTTCGCAGAGTATACAATAGAATAAGTACTACTCATATACCAAACTCCCTTGCCAATTCAGCATCTATCTCATCTGCCGTATATGTTCTATCTTTTTGAACAGATTCTAGCCCCTTTTGCAATTCAATATCCAACTCAGGTCGACTCATACCGCCAATAGAGGTCGGCACTATTGCCGGAAGATGAAGGTCTAACGGCAGACCTCTCGTAAGAACAATCTGGCTGTACAGCATCTGAATCGCACTCGATGGGGAAATACCAAGCTGTGCAAGAATGCTCTCCGCATTTTCTTTTAATCCTGTATCAATACGTGCATAAACTGCCGATGTATTTGCCATTTAAATCACACTCCTTTTCAAATATTATATTCCATCCAGATATCAAATGCAAGCATTTGCAAGCAATTAGCACTAATTATAAAAAATCCATAGCAGCTATCATTCTACTATGGATCTTTTATCCTTTATAAATATGAAATTGTTTAACTTACGCCTCTGCAAACATTGGAGTAGACAGATAACGATCTCCGGTATCCGGCAACAGTGCCACGATCGTCTTGCCCTTATTCTCCGGTCTCTTTGCCAGCTCGGTTGCCGCCCAAACAGCAGCACCGGAAGAAATACCTACCAGTATGCCTTCTTCTCTACCGATCGCACGACCTGTCTCAAATGCTGCGTCATTCTCAACCGGAATAATCTCATCATAGATACCGGTATCCAATGTATCCGGAACAAATCCGGCTCCAATACCCTGAATCTTATGTGGACCTGAATTACCGCCACTTAATACCGGTGAGCCTGCAGGCTCAACAGCTACAATCTTCACATTTGGATTCTGCTCCTTCAGGTACTTACCAACACCTGAGATTGTTCCACCTGTACCAACACCGGCTACAAAGATATCTACCTTGCCTTCTGTATCCTTCCAGATCTCCGGTCCTGTAGTACGATAGTGTGTCAATGGATTTACTTCATTTACAAACTGTCCCGGAATAAAGCTATTCGGATATTCCTTCGCCAGTTCCTCTGCCTTCGCAATGGCACCCTTCATGCCCTTAGAACCATCTGTTAATACCAGCTCTGCACCATATGCCTTCATCAGATTCCGACGTTCTACGCTCATGGTCTCCGGCATCGTAATAATAATCCGAAGTCCTAATGATGCTGCTACAGAAGATAAACCAATACCGGTGTTACCACTGGTTGGTTCAATAATAACGGTATCCTTATTTACCTTGCCCTTCTCGATCGCATCCTCAATGATAGACTTTGCAATTCTATCCTTTACACTGCCGGCCGGGTTAAAATACTCCAGCTTTGCAAGGATCGTAGCTTCCAGTCCTCTCTTTGCGTTGTAATTATTTAACTGAATGATTGGGGTTCCACCTACTAAATCTGTAATCTTCTGATATACTGCCATGTCTTATACTCTCCTTTAATCTAATATTTACTCCCTAAGGTGTATCTTGAAATGAAGTATATCCTATTATTCCTAGTATGTCAATAGGTTTTAGGACTTATTTTTTCTTCGCACTACATTATACTCTTCTTTAGTTGTATATAAGCCTCATATACCCCCTGTTGCATGCCGTTGTAACATGGTCGATTTAGAGCGTCAAGAGAAATGTTACGAAATTGTTACAAAACTACCAATTTGCATTTTCAAAATTTTCGTCATCCAACTCCCTAATATAAACAGATATCCATCTTACAGTATTAGTTTCTGCATCCATTTCAATGAATATTCCTTTTTCAGACTCCCACACTTCCTCAAAATCATCATATACTGTTCTTGAGTTAGCCATTCATTTTCCAGTAACTCTTTTGCATACATCATCCCTATTTCAGAAAAATCACTTGCAAGCTCGTCCGCGATAATGGTTCCTTTTAGTTTGACAATTTGTTCCTTTGCATTCATAGATATTTGCTTTACAATGTCTACGAATCTATCATAACATTGCACTATTTCTTCTATATTTTTTTCCATTATTGTGCCCTCTCTCCATTTATATAATATCTTACAATACCATTTTTTCCAGGTGAAACTTTATAATAATGGCATTTCCCCATGATGTCCACCACCTTATTCATATATGATTCTGATGATCTGTTCAAATTTTCTTGCCGCCAGTCCCACAGCTTCCATCACGTCTATGTAATTTTGAACCTTTTCGCTACCATTTACCTAACACATTCATTTTGTCATATTGCAATAACTTAAAAAACACTTTTCCGCTTTATCCATCTCAATTAACAATGGATTCATATAATCACTAAACGCATCCAAATATGCTCTACACCCACCAACAATCATCATTTTTTTAATATCGTCATTATTGGTTAATATTTCCTCAGCCTTCACATATCTATCATATAAAGTTTTTAAAATAGATCTATCCGGATCATCCACCAAACGTTGCTCTAACAATAGAATTATCTTTTCAATTTGTTTTTTTAATTCTAATATAGTGTCCATATAAATGCTCCTTTTTGTTACTTGGCGTCCTTATGCGGAGACATAACTAAATAAATTTCCTTTTACCATACATTATTAAAAATATCTATCCCCTCTTCTTTCACGAAAAATGCCTCCAACGAATCAGCAATATAAATCATTTCATTAGCATCTAAATCACCAAATGAAACTATATACACTCCAAAGCCATTGGTACCATTTGCATAAAGCACTGCATTACTGCATTCATCATCACCTATTGCCAAAGAATCTGGTATATACTTTTGAATATTATATGCAGAATTCATTTCTATACATCCACTTGCCCCCCATATTCGTATATACTTTCCATTTTGGACCATTATCTCAAGTTCCGTTTTCTCTTTAATAATCTCTATAAATTCAAGAGGAACATCAATTTTTGAGTAATGAATTAATTCATCAATTTCAGTATCACTTGATTTTGCATCACCTACAGCAATTTCAAATGACTTACTCATTTTACTTAATATACTCATTAATATTTTATCCTTTCATACTTAACATCAAGTTTATCTAACATTCTATATTGTTGTTCCATTATGTCATTTATTACTGCATCCGAGAATCCTGCCTCCCTAAAATCAGAAACAATATTTCGGCGTTATCAGATACGGATAGTTTCAGATTGCTGGTGATTATCCATGATTATCTTAGTTGTCTGTATTCATGAGACCCCAGCGAATTGTTTGTAAGCTGTCTTTGAATCTCATAATTCATCTTACAGTAAAACTTAATTACGAGAAAATCTTAGAAAATGGCTCGATTTCTAAAGAAAAATGGGGTCTCGTAATATCTTTGAAAGTAAAATCAAAAGAATCTGATACCGTCTTTCTGGCAAAAATCTGTATGTGATTTACCGTCTTTCAAAGAAATATTCGAATCGAAATTACCTCTTTTTTGACCATTTTTATATCTGAAATACCACTTAAGGAGATTATTTTTACAGAAAAACGCATTGTCTTCACAGCACCAAGTACCATGAAAACAATGCTTTTTTCATCTTTGATAAAAGAATATTTAGTTATGATTTCGGATGTACTTAAATACCATCTATACTGACAGCCTTATGCCATATCGACTCAAAGTATTCTTTATCAATTTCACAGGCTTCAAATTGTACATCTAAATTAATATCCTCCAATGAAGGGATTTCAGTTTTTGACAAAAATGTGCCATTTACACTTTTGTTTTCACAAGCATATCCTAATTCATTATTTTTGTAAACTTCAACCTTTCTAACTTCATTCCGCATACTATCCAACTCTGAATATAAAAGAATTGGCTCATCTTCAAAATCATGTATCCACTGTACCTTTATATATGTCATTTTAATCACCCTCCTTTCCGTAAGAAACTATTATATCCATTAAATCTAAAGTTTCTTGATTTAAAATGACAAATACATTGTCTCTTCCATATACTACATCCAAATCTGTAACATCTATCTCTACATAATAAGCATATTTTACTTCTTGAAATGGATTGTGGATAAAACTTCTCGATAATTGGGCTGGTGATTTGGTACCAGGTACAATATCAGATAAATACTGCCCCTCCCCATAAAAACAATCATTAGGATTGTTAGCTTTAAGTGAAGGATTTAATTTCTTCGACTCAACAATTCCATTCATACCTTTCTCATTGGTATAATGGTATAAAGTATTAGAAGGACTACCACTCTGGTATGCTAAACACATAGGAATCAAAGCAGTCTTTTTCTATCTATTGCTTTTCTTTTATTCCTATTTCACAATTATCCTGTAATAGATAGAGGTGTGCGTCACCACTCTTGAAGCACTTGTGACTTCGTTCATTGAGACTGCTCCCTCTGCTTTGCAGGATTTTGCGTATTAGCTGGATGTTGACAGCATTTGTGCTGTACTTCGTATATCTAACCAGATTGTAACCCGCATTGAAGTGAGGATTCTATCTACTTACAATTCACATTAGAAAGGATTTCAATTATGTACATCGTAGGCATTGATATTGGCAAAAATCATCATGAAGCATCCATTGTTTCACCTGAAGGCAAACAAATCGGCCGTTCTCTTCGCTTTGCAACTACACACAAAGGTGCAGATTCTCTTATGAGCTTTATCTTCAAAAACATCGGTAATTCCCCTTGTGTATTTGGCATGGAAGCTACAGGTCATTACTGGTATCCCATTTATTCATTTCTAAAAGTAAAAGGATATACCATCTATGTAATCAATCCTATCCAGTCTGATTCTTTAAGAAAAATGTATATACGACAAACCAAAAACGATTCAATTGACTCTTTTTTAATTGCAGAAGTGATACGTTTCGGTCAGTTTGGGACTACTTCCATGGCTGATGAAAACATCCTTGCCATGCGTCAGTTATGTCGTTATCGTGATTCTGTCATTTCTTCCAGAACTGAAATTAAGCTCCGAATCGGCACAATTATGGAACAAATCTTCCCAGAGTACGAAAAACAGTTTTCTTCTCTTTGGGTGAGCACATCCATGGGCATTCTGGAAAAGTATCTCACCCCTGAGAATATTGAGAATGCACCAATAGATGAGCTCTTTGAAATCATAAAAGATAAGAGCCACAACCGACTTACCAGAGCTAAAGCCATTTCCATCAAAGAAGCTGCAGCTGATACCTTTGGTATTAAGATAGCACAGGATGCTTTCTCTTTCCAGTTAAAACAGCTCATTGACAGAATGAATTTTTTTGATAAGCAGATTGAAGCTCTTGACTGCCAGATTCTTGAGTACTACGAGAAGTTTGATTGTTATCTTCATACCATTCCCGGAATAGGCATGATTGCTGCTGCAACCATTCTTGCTGAAATCGGTGATATAAACAGATTTAAGAGTTCATCTGCCTTAGTTGCCTTTGCAGGTATTGATCCAACTGTACGACAATCCGGTGAATTTAGCAGCACTCATAATCACATGTCCAAACGGGGTTCACCTTACTTACGGCATGCAATTTTTCTCGCTGCAACTACCTGTTCTTTCCATAACAGTCCGTTGAATGCATATTACAAAAAGAAACGTGACCAAGGTAAACATCACTTAACTGCCACAGGAGCTGTAGCAAGAAAGCTTACCACCGTAATTTATGCCGTGTTACGGGATAGTAAACCTTATGAACCTAAGAAGTTCTGTTAAATGTCTGGTAGTGAGATTAGGATTTAAGCCTGCCCGTGGGGAGGCTTAGTTGTAATGCAATCTTTTACAAAATCTTCATAAGATGAATATAATTGAAAGATTGCCATATTCTTTGATTCTAGTGCTCTTTCTGAACTCCAATAAATAATTGAAATTCCATTATTCTGATAATATAGACATAAATAATCATCATCTAAAATAGCAAACGGAATGACATCATAATCAAATAAATTTTCCTGTTCTTTATATACTTCTAACATTTCGTCCATCGGAATAACTACAAAGTTTTCCGTTACACCATCAATTAATATATCCAGTGTCCTTTGGGTTGCAATGATTGATTTTATTTCTTTAGGAATAATTCTATTCAGAGCTATTTCAATTGCATATTTCATTTCAATTACCTCCAACCAACGGAAATTGGCTCATTCTAATGGTCTTCTTACCTTGCGTATTTAATGGAATAAACACTCTGTGTGTACCAGTTGGTGTATCACTCGTACTAATATTAAAAGGGTACTCTTTCTTGTATATCATTACATTTTGATCTTTATTATAAATTACTTCATCCGGCTTCATAATAGTATCTTCACACAATTTTCCAACATTAACATCCTTTCCATATTGAGTTTTTTTAGGTGTAGATACAGTATCAGGATCATACATGTGTTTTCGTGAATGAATTGAAATGTAATCCGAAGCATCCAATCCCCCATTTTCTTTAAAAAACTCTGTATTTTCTATTGACTTTCCATAGCTGGTCTTATCCGCAAAGAACTGCAAATTACATTCCAGTAGTGGTTCTTTCTTTGCTTTCTTACCCCATTTACTTCCAACACTGTCTCCCACCACTTTCTTCAATTCTTTTGAAGATGATAGCAGGTTCTTTCCACTTGTTGCTGCCGTAAATGCGTTTATTCCAAATGACACCAGATTCTTAGCTGTATCTTCTGAGAATAACTTGCCATTTATCATATTCTTGACTATCGCTTTGGCATTGTTAACGCCTCCGATTGCCGCCTGTGTAAATGTTGCCGCATTACTTACCACCTTGCATACTGTACTTACTATTTTAGCTGCTGTGGTTATTTTCGCTGCTGTCATTATTCCCGAAGCAATATTTCCTATCATCGGTAATGCCGACATCATCGACAGCACTGCCATTCCATACTCACCGTCGTGTGCATACCATATGGCATTGGCTATATCAAATGCCTCTCCGATTACAGGTATCATTCCCAAACCATTTAATATGGCATGTCCTAAATTCTTCCAGTTGAGTCTGTCAAGTGGTGACAATCCGAATGGGTCTGTCAGCTTTATAGGATTACCCTGGACATAACTGTATCTGTTAAGACTCTGGCTTACATTGATACTTCCATATACTACGTCCTGATTGATGAATCGCTTGATATTCACATTATAATATCTTGCTCTCATATAGTAAAGACCATTATCATCTGTCATTACGCCTAGCTGACCATTATATAAGAATGGTGTTATCTTCGTATCTCCACTTAGAACTTCACCATAAGCACCATATTCATAGCTTTGGATTACATTTCCATTATTGTCAGTTAACTTTGTGGTACTTCCAATATTATTGTAATGATAGTATGTTGTACCATCTGTATCTTTATCTGATGATTTGTCCGATACTAAATCTTGCACTTTATTATCGGTTGTTATACTGTCTGCTTCATTATCATTATAACTGTATATCAGACCATTGCCATATACATAGACTGTATGTATCTTCTTTCCGTCATTAGTTTTCTCATATGATTCTAATAACTGCGACATTTCGCCTGCCACATCTGTCACATATGTAATCTTTTTATCAGTTGTTGTCACTGATATTCTTGTGTTTTCGGCATCGTAGTCGTATGTTACATTTCCTGCACTGATAAGTCTGTTTCGGCTGTCATATGTAAAGTTACACATTTCACCATTCACAGGACCATATAACATATTTCCGTCTTTGTCATATTTTATCTTTTTATTATTATAGCCTATAAGACGGTTTGCACTGTCATATTCCATTTCTAATGAAGTAGTTACTGTTTCACCATCAGATGTTACTATGCTGTTACTTTCTGCTGCAAGTTTCAATGCTGTCTTGTTAGCAGTGTCTGGTACAGGCAATGTAGATGTATCAGCTGTTACATCTACAACACCTACGATATTTCCTCTGACATCGTATTTATAATGATATTCGTTGATGACCTCACCTGTAGCGGTTTTTATATCCTTTTTAGAGGTCAGTAAACCAAGCTCATTGTATTCACAATGCTCTTTTGTTCCGTTTGGTCTTTCTGTATCTGTCAGATTTCCTGTTTTATCATATTTATAGTAAGTTACTCTGCCTTTGCTGTCTGTTACTGTTGCTATCTGACCGCTTGCATAGTATGTATAGCGGATTGTTTCTCCGCCTGGATATGCTATTGTAAGTATGTTGCCTAATTCATCATAGCCGTATCTGATTGTTTTGCCATTTGCATCAGTGTATGATGTTACTCTGTTCCGGCTGTCAAATGTTCTCTTAATGACTTTGACGTTTTTATCTGATACCACCTGTATATTGCCTGTGGTATTCTGTTTTTTCTCCTCTGTTTCTTTTAATACATTGCCGTTTTTATCATATTCATATGTTATCCTGCCTGTTTCATCTTCCTTTGATGTTATTCTTCCAATGGCATCATATGTATATTTTGTCTTTTGATTTCTTCCGTTTGTACTTTCCGTAAGAAGTCCTGTTGCATTGTATTCATTTGTCTTTGTTACGCCTATGGCATTTGTCTCTGATACTGGTCTGCACATCTTGTCATAAGTATAGGTTGTTGTTCCTCCATTTGCATCGGTTATCGTTGTAACATTTCCTATGTTATCATAAGATGTTTTAGTGATTCCGTCTAATGGATCTGTTACTTCTGTAAGTCTGCCTGTTTTATCATAATTATATGAGGTTGTTACGCTGTCTTCTGTATTAGTGTATTTATTCTCTTTTATGAGATTATTGGTATTATTATACTCATATGTATTTTCATGACCTGCAGCACCTATTGTCTTTATAAGATTATTGTTTATGTCATATTCATAACGGGTTGTATGTCCTTCTTCATCTGTTTCACTTATAAGATTGCCAAGTCTGTCGTAACTGTATGTCTTTGCATTTCCTGCTTCATTTATAGTTTTAGTAAGACGTGATAAAGCATCATATTCATATGAAATGGTTATCTTACCATTTGCCTTAGTCTCTGTACTTACTGATATTAATCTTGACAATGCATCATATGTATTAGTCATTATGGTTCCATCTGGTAATGTCTTTTCGATACAGTTACCGTTTGCATCGTATTTGTATGAGGTTGTGTTACCATTTTTATCTGTTGTGCTTAGTAAACGTCCGTTTATGCCATACTCGCATTTCTCTGAATTGCCTAATGCATCTCTGGTCTCAATAATTCTTCCCATTTCATCATATCGATATGTTTCTGAATTATTCTGTGAGTCTGTTTTTCTGATTAATTTCCATGTGCTGTCATATGTGTAAAGTGTACGGCTATTATCAGGATATATTTCTGCATATAATTTTCCATTTGGATAATATGCATATTTTATCTGGTCACCTGCTGCATTGGTTTCGCTTATCTTCTGGTTAAGTGCATCATATTCATAAGTTATTACATTGCCTGACTCATCTGTTTCACTAAGCATATTTCCTTCGGCATCATATGTATAACTTAATTCAGTACCATCAGGTTTAATTATCTTAGTGTTTCTTCCATTTGAATCATATTCATATCTTATCTTTCTGCCGTCAGGAGTAATGTCTGCCGTCTTATTTCCGATAATGTCATATTCATATGTTGTAGTCTGTCCTGCTTCATTAGTCTCTGTAAGAACATTTCCATATTTATCATATGTATATGACTTTGTTCCTCCGAGGGCATTTGTCTTAGTTAATGTTCTTAACAAGGCATCGTGTGTATAAACGGTAGTGCCTCCAAGGGCATCTGTCTCACTGACCACACAGCCTGTTCCGTCATAAGTATATGTTTTCGCATTGCCATTATAGTCTGTCGTCTTTACTAACATTCCTTCGGCATATTCATATGTTGTACTTCCAATACCTTCTATGGTCTTTCTCAATACCTGTGCATAATCATTATATTCATATGTAGTTACGCATCCTGCATAATCTGTAGTTTTAATAAGCAGATTTCTGTCATTATATTCGTATGTGGCAGTATTTCCATTAGCATCTGTTGTTGATGTTACATTGCCATTATCATCATAGGTGAATTTAAGTTTATTACCACTCTGGTCTCTGACTGATATCTTTCTGTTATGGCTGTCATACTCATTGATGACTGTTCCGTCTAATGCATCTTTTTCAAATATCTGATTGCCATTTTCATCATAGCCCATTTCTGTAACATTTCCATTTGTATTAACATTCTTAATGGTTCTTCCATTGGAATCTAATACTACTTCACCGACATTTCCTAAACTGTCATAGGCTTTCACAATAGTATTTTCACCATCATTTTCATATGTCATCTTAAGACTCTTCTTACTCTCATCAGCATCTGACTGCTCTATTACTCTACCTTTTTCATCATAAATATTTTTAACATATGTAACGTTTTCACAATCTGTCTCGCTTATAATTCTGTTTTCTGCATCATAAGTAAATGTAGTGGTTTCTCCCATTACATTTGTATAGGTCATAAGCTTTCCGTCCTGATATGTGAATGTCGATTTTCTTCCATTATCATCTGCAACAGATGTAATTAATCCCTCAGAATTATAGTTAATTATAATTCTCTTTCCACTTGCCTCCTCTGTAATTATTTTCTGTGTATTTCCATATGTAATATATCTGTTTCTTCCGTTAGAATCAGTTATCTGTGTGTTTCTTCCTGATTCATCGTATAGATATATTTCATTTGTCGGTGTAATTACCTTATATGTACCATCAGCTTCTTTAAACAGCTTATACTCCTTTGTTAATTCTGATATCGGTATATATTCACCAACATTTGAATTCTCTTCAAGGAATATTTCATCATCAACCACCTTGCCATAATAGGTTCCATCTGCCATTTCCTTATTAATAAATGCACCTGTTATGCCTGATGTAAGATTTAGTGATATAACATTATTTTTATCCTCTATTGATGTCTCTAAATTATTATAGAAACCATATCCGTTTTCACCTTTTAATGTTGAAAGTCCGGAATTATATTCAAGGTTAAACGCTAACTCTGAAGCAGCATTTACACTCATAGGTGTCATACTGTCCGTAAATGCACCTGTACTTAAATCTACAGGGTCACCGAAATAATTCTTAACCTCTACCTGTTCTACTATCGTTTTGGAAATATGACTGTCTATAGGATGTACCTCTATTGTTACACCCTCTATATCACCAAATGCCTCTACTAATGATTCTATCAATGTATAATATTCTTTATCCTTATCACCAGAACCTCCAAACTTAGTAAAATATGTTCCATTTACTGCCTGTCCCGAATATAATACCGGTATTCTAAAAGTATCTCCTCCTTTTAGTACTGTTGCACTTGTGTAACCCGATGGTGCAGAGATTATATTTGAGCTTCCTCTATGAACTGTTTCGTTTTTATCTTTATCTATGACTAACGTATCACTTCTGGAAGATTCATAATGATACGGTGGCATTGATGTATGGAAGTTATACAGGTCTTTTCCTGATGTGTTCTTAATCTCGAACTGTATATAATAATTCTCGTCTATATATGCATCTTTTTCCGGATATATGGATACAACTATTCCCTCTCCTTTGGTTATTTCGAATTCTTTCTCTGTTTCAAAATGTGCATATATATTTCTGTTAAATGGAGACAATTTACCTGTGAAATCTGCCTCCAGCTTATATGAGCCTGATTTATCCCCTTTTACAACCCATGTCGCTGTCTTCTGCTGTTGTCCCATAATATTACCCATATCATATGTCAATGACTGTTTGTCCTTAGTCACTGCTAAAGATACTCCATCCGGTAATTTTAATTCTGCTTTTGATTCTTTTATAACATATTTTGTCTCTGCTGCATTCAGTATATTCAAATCCACACTATACATATCTTTAAGCCAGCTTACTGTATTAGACGTAGACACTATTGCAATTATAGGCTGGTCTTTCTCTAACAGTTTAGCTTCCGGTACGGGTTCTTTTGCCGGCGTATGTGTTCCTGATGAAGTTGACTCTGGCTCCTTCCATTCTCCATGGAAATCTAATGCATTACCAGGTGTTTCTGATATTCCGCCTCCGATATACTGTATCTGGCGTGGAATAGGCGATTTAGCCAATTTAACAGTTATGGTAAACGCAAATGAATTGATATTATCAGGATCTGATACATCTACTCCTGCATCTATAATCTCCTGTAATGTCATTCTCTTAACATCAAGATTACCAACTACAATATTACCCTCTTCAAGCTGTAGATTAATTTTCTTCTTCTCATATCTGTCTATGACTACTGTAGTGTCTGCCGGTAAATATTTATCATAATAAGCAGCTATCTCATATACACCCTCTGCACCTGCTATTTTTATCTCGCCTTTAGCATCTGCACGCATTGTATCTATGCTGCCATCAGGTGATTTTAAATATATATCTGCATATGGCAATGGTATACCATTTTTATCTGTTACATTTACGGTTGCAGTTCCACTATTTTCATTATTAAGGACTTTTACCGTTGTCTCAGCACTTGAAGTATTTCCTGCCACATCTTTAACGGTCAGTTTTACCGTATATACACCCTCTTTATTATATGTGTATACAGGCATAACTCCCTTTAATACGTCACCATTTCCCATACTCCATGTATAATCTGTTATTCTGACATTATCGGTCGATGCACCGCCATCTAATGATATTTCGAAGCCTGTCAGCGTACAGATATTCTCTGTGATTATGGCTACTGGTGCTTCTGTATCCTCATCTGTAGCATATGATGTAACAACCTCTGATTCTGAATAGTTGCCATATATATCGTAAGCTAATACCTTATAACAATATATTCTGCCCGGTACTGCTGTTTTGTCTATGTATTTTCTGGCACTAGTAGTAGCTATACAGCTATATCCGCCTCCTGATACATCAGCCTTATATATTTTATATTCTTTAAAATCTTCTGACTGTTCACCTGTAATTGCTACTTCTATCTTATATCCTCCCGGAATACACTCAATTACAGGTGTATCAGGTGGTGTCGTATCTATAGTATAGCTGACTTCTGTATATTCACTGTAATTTCCGAACTTATCTGTTGCAGATACTCTGAAATCATATTTTCCCTCTGTAAGTCCCACTTCTTTTGGTGAGAACTGTACATATACACTTCTTTCATTTTCTTCTAAATATGTCTTAGTATATATCTTATTAAATAAGCCTGCATCATCAGCCTCTTTCTTACATTCAACCACTACCTCCTGAATGGCAGAATTATCAATTGCTACTATGTTAATATTTCCATTTAATCCGATTACCGAATCTGTCTTTGGAGAAATGCCTTTAATCACAGGTGCCTCAGTATCCTCATCTGCTGTAGCAGATACTATTTCACCATATTCGCCTGTGTTTCCTGCGATATCTGTTGCTGCTACCCTATATCTGTATGTATGTCCCGGAATTACATTATTATCATAATAGTCTGTGTTTGTACATTTATCTGATATGTTATAAAAGGCTCCATCCTCACCATCGGCTCTGCTGACAACGTAGCAGGCAGTATCTCCCTCCTGACCGTCCCACGATATATTAACATATCCTTTTTCACCATATGCTTTCGTGTTCTCTGGTCTGTCAGGTGCTGTTCTGTCAATTATATATTTGGCAATTACTTCATTACCACCCTCTAATAAGGCATTTTTATTTCCTGACAAATCATATGCCTGGAATCTCACATATACTTCGCCCTCCGGAATATCTGCAGTATTCCATACATACTCAATAGTTTCATTACATAATTTTTCCTTTGTCTCAATGCTTGCTAACTTAACATAATTTATACCATCCACAGAGTATGCAAATACTCCATTTTTCACTCCATCATTATCTGATACAGACATTGACAGCTCAATTGTATCTCTATATCTTGACTGTATTGGAAGTATACTGTTAATTGATGGTGAAATCTCATCACTTATGGTTGTAACAGTTATTTCATCAGATGGTATTCCCCGGTTACCAAGCCTGTCATATCCGACTACTCTGAATGTATAAGTTTCTTCAGGTTTTAAATTGTTCACATTATAGCCTAATACATCTTTTACAGTTCCGATTCTCACGAATTCATCTGTATCAGGATTAACTAATTTCTCCACAGCAAAATATGCTAAGTCATCTGCCTTAACATCTTTCCATCTTAACTGTACACTTGTTGCCTTTATGGTATGCTTATCTAGTTCTATTTTATCTATACCTGTATTATCTGTTGTATATCTTCTGGTATATAACTCTGTACTTTCATTTCCTGCAATATCCATTGCAACTGCAGATAATATATATACTCCATCTTCTAATTTCGTGGTATCAAAATTAAATGCAGCCACACCGTCTACACATTCGCTTGTACCTATCTTCGTTGTTTTATTATCATCTTCCCTGTTATAATAGAGTGTAATCTGCTTAACTTTCACATTATCTGCTGCAGTAACACTTATTTCTTTCACTCCTGCTATCTCTTTATCATCAGGTGTTATTCCCTTAATAACAGGAGGTATGTTATCCCTTGTTGTCTGTATTGTTACTGATTCAGTAATACTGCTTTCATTATTATATTTGTCATATGCTGATATTGCATATTCATATATTTTGCCCTCTTCGACATTTTTATCACTATATCCGGTCTCGAATTTGCCTGGGATTTTCACATATTGTTTAAATACATTATTATCTTCTGTCTTCCTGTACACTACATAACCTTCGCAGTCAGCACTTACCGATGGTGTAAAATGCAGTATATTAACACCGTCTTCACTCTTAACTGTCAGATTCTGTGGTTTCTCCGGTGCTGACTTATCAATGATATATGTAACTGATTTAGTAGAACTGTTACCATCTTCATCATATACAGTAATCTTAATTTCATACTCGCCGCCATCATTTATGTTGCTTATATCCCAATTGTATGATGCATATAATCTTCCATAAGATTCTCTTGAGAAATGCAATTTATCCGCAATAGTCTGCCATTCACTGCCATTATGTCTATATTCTAATGCTGCTGTATAATTTGAATTATTAATATTATTATTTGCATATATGGTTATATTAACTTTATCATTGCCTATAGCACTATTATCGCCAGGTGATATCCTCTCAATTGCCGGATTACTTACATATGTTTTTATTACACTGGTTTTATCAGAACGATTACCTGCCCTGTCAACTGCTACTACATAATATTCATATACTGTGTCCTGTTTTAAATCACTGTCTCTGTAATTAATATAATTATCATTTTTACCAGCCTTCAATTCATCTATTTTCTTACCATTACGATATATCTCGTATCTATCAACTCCAAGATTATCTGTAGATGCATACCAGGACATTGATACTGAACTTCCTGTTCTCTTATATATACTGAACCTATAAGGTATGGTAGGCGGCTCATTATCACCCTCTGTCGTAACTGTAAGAAGTGTTCTGTTAGTCGATTTATTATCACAGTAATCATATGCGCATACCTCATATGTATAATCCGTTCCCGGCATCAGGTCTATATCTTTATAAGTTGTGTTATTAATATCAGCAATTAATTCTCCATCTCTATACAGATAATATCCACATACTTCCATATTATCAGCAGCTTCATCAAATTTTAACGAAATTGTATCCATCGTAATCTCTGCAGCTGCAAGATTCTCTACGTCTGATGGGTTTTCCTTGTCATCATAATCTCTTACTATGGCACTACATAATCTGTTAATGTCAATGTCTGATTCATAACCTTTCTCTAATGTTTTAGTAATTACTAAAACATTAAATAACTGGCTGTTTCTGTAATTATTGACTGTTATCTTCTGTCTTAATTTTCCCTCATTATTGTTTCCGCTTAGTATCGTCTTATGTGTTCCTGTAGCACAAAAGCTCTCAGGTCTGTCACATATAAAATCACCTTTTACTTCCAATGTACCTGCTGACAGAGTTCCTGTACCTGTCTTTGTTCCTATGTGCAGGTCACCCTTTACTAATACATAACCCTGTTCGTTGTCCATATTGAGTGAACAACTATAAACATTATTTTTATTCTCATATCCACTATCTATTATCATATTTCCATTACAGATTAACTGACCTGACTCTGCATTGATAATATATTTGTTAATTATATTGTCAGTCTCTAAAGAACCATTATTTATATTTAGATAACCCTGGTTTACGAAGTTTTCAGATATAATTTTTCCATCATTCACATATGTTGTACCTATATTTGTAATGCTGTCAGCCTTTACTGTATATCTGTCCAATTGCACATATCCCATTTCTAACTTGCCTTTAACACAAAGGTTATGTTCTAACTTTTTAATTACAGAATTATCTTGCTGAATGTCTGCTTCTATTATTTCATTCTTTATGCTGCCTAACCCCTGTACTTTTATTAATGGCTGTCCTTTAAGTTTAGCATCCTTTAAATCTATTTCTTTACGAACACATACTTCATCCTCTAATGTAATTTCTGTACTGTTTACAATTATTGTATCAACTTCAGCTATAGTATTTTTATCATTATTAACTTTTTCACCATTAAATGTCAATATGGCATATATATATGCTTCAATATATTTTGCATATTTATCGTTTTCTCTGTGTAATATACTTCCATCAAGATTAACATCTATATATGAATGCCAGCATGATTCTAATATAAGATTTCCCCTTATATCAATTTTCGAATTATCCACTTCATTAGTTT
>OHQF01000231.1_pt1 | contig 41120 bp, 36 predicted proteins | sample 1578001 | NCBI WGS metagenome assembly OHQF01 (sample SAMEA3879538, study PRJEB24766) | human gut metagenome | biome: human-associated habitat; feature: feces | place: USA | collected 1985/1987 | reverse complement strand
AAAGCCGCAAGGTAACCGCCTGCCGCCGTTGGTCAAAGACAGCAGCAATGATCGTTGATTGATCGTAATGTTTACTGATCTCTTGCAGAATATCATCTTTATAGATGATATTCTGCAATTTTGTTTTGCGGAACAGACGGGTGTGACTGAATAAATAATTGTAACCTTACTGTTTGAAAATACAAAGAATCATATAGATTATAATGGCTTATGTTGTTGCAATGAATGTCCTCATCTTTTAGAAACGTGTTCCTTTAACATCTGTTTTCTTATGCTTGATATATACATATTTATTAATATGAGAACAGATGGACGGTGTTTTTTGATTTCATAAGGACCAAATATAGACAATTGGTCGGTTGGTGCTGTTTTTTATGCATTGTCGATCAGCATATTTTATTAAAAAGAATCCCCCGGAATCTCCGGAGGATATCTTTTTGAAAGCATGTTGGGGTTGCGAGGGCCTTAATCTTCCAGATACAGGCTGCTTTTTTTATAGTTCATAATGGCATGACGGATCAACACACCGATAATCGCCGCAACAGGAACCGCAATCATCAGCCCCAAAAAACCCAACAGCACGCCGCCGGCGAGCAGGGCGAACATCACCCACACCGGATGCAGCCCGACATTGTCGCCCACCAGTTTCGGTGTTAGGAAGTTTCCTTCCAAAAATTGTCCGACCCCAAAGACAATGACAACGCTGACAATCGGCATCATCGAGTCAAACTGGGCAAAAGCCAGCGCCAGACTGATAATAAAACCAGAGATGGTTCCGACATACGGGATGAAAGAGATGATGCCGGCCAAAAAGCCGACCAAAAGTCCCAGATCCAGACCGACCAGATGCAGACCGATGGCGTAAAAGCTGCCGAGGATGACGCAGACACTTAACTGTCCGCGAATAAAACCGGCCAGCGTACGGTCAATTTCATGAGCCTGCTGCTCAATCGACTTTTTGGATTTGCGCGGCAACAAGCTACGGACTTTGGCAATAAACTTATCCCAGTCGCGCAACATATAAAAAGCAACCACCGGCGTAATCAGCAGCAGCGAAATCAGATTGACAATCGCCATCCCGCCCGAAACGACACTACGCAGAATGGAACCGAGTATCTTCAGATTGTTGGCGGTGTTGGAACGAATGTATTCGCGGATACGTTCGGCATCAAGGGTTGGAAACAGATCTTTCAGCTCGTTTAGGATCGGTTCGGCTTTTTTAATCAACGAACCGACATAATTCGGCACCACGCTGATAAAAACGCTGAGTTGGCTGTCGATGACGTTGGCGATCAGTACCACCGTGGGAACGATGATCAGGATGACCAGCAACAGAACCAGCACAGTTGCCCATGTGCGGCTGATCTTAAAACGGGTAAACTTATCAACCAGCGGATCCAGCAGATAACCGATAATGATTCCGGCCACAAACGGCAACAGCACTGAGCGCAGAACATATACAAAAGCGCAGAAAAACGCAAACAGGGCCAGCCAGAAGAAGCGGTTCGACTTGCCGGTTGACGGATGAACCGCCGCGGTGTTTTTTTGCATGATGTTTTCCTTTCGCCGTTTTACATGTCAATCAAAGTATAATAGTTACCGCTTTCCGTCAGCAGCAAATGATAAGACTGCAGGGCTTTGCGCAAAGTGTCAATGCCGCCGATGTATTCGATTTGAAACTGAATGCGGCCGTTGCCGATGGCATTGATCTGAATGTTTTCGACGGCCGTAATCGCCGAGATTTTTTCTTCGGCTTTTAACCATGTGCCGAGCTTGTTGAACTTGTATAAAACCGTAATGGTTTCGGGCTCGGAAGAAGTGACGATGCTGCGTCCTTTCAGTTCGTCTGAAATGCGGAGTGCGGTTTCTTGTGCGGCCTGTTTGTACAATTCGGACGATAACAGTCCGTTAACATTGAAAATTTCCCTTTTTCCGTTTTGTGGGTTAAGGATACGCACCGTAAGGCCGTTTTCGCCGTCGGGATAGGTTTCGGCTACATAAACGTCACCGCCGTTGTTAAGCTCACTGAGACGGTGAAAGGCAGAAGCGTCCAACGCCAATGCCTTGTCGGCGTTGAGAGAAGGCAGGCTGTCTTCGCCCGGTGAAAAGAAACGGATGGAACCGACTGTTTGCGGATTTTGGTCCCAGGCAAAACGCCACGGGTTGTTTTCTTCCCACAAACGGGCCGGCTGGTCTTCGCTTTCGCGAAAGACCGGTATGATCATGACGTTGGCGGACGAGGCAACGACCAGCGGAACGTTTTTTTCCTGCAAATATTGTTTCAAAAGCTGATCATGAGCTGTAATTCTCAGTTTGGCCATGTAACGAACGTTGGAAGCCTTTTCTTCCAACACGGTGGTTTCCTTGACAAAATTAAGCAACTGATCGTCGGTAAGCCTGTTGAGAGTTGACATTCCTTCTCGGGTGGTAAAATTGGCGGCGATGGCATTGACGGCCTGACGATTGGCCTGGCGCATCGCGCGATCGCGGGCGGCGGCGGCATTGTCGGCGGTGACGTCAACCGTGACATCGGCCGAATAGGAAGGCAGCCTGGCCCGGGCGGAAAAGCAGAACAAAAGAGTGAGTACAAAAACGGAAAGTAACAAACGGCGCATGGGTGTCTCCGGATTATTTCATAAGTTCGAGTTGGTTAAAGAAAAAGGCAATCTCTCTTTCGGCGGTTTCAAGGCAATCGGAACCATGGACGGCATTTTTTTCGATCGAAACCCCGTACAGGCGGCGCAAAGTGCCGTCTTCCGCGGCGGCGGGGTTGGGGGAGCCCATCAGGTGACGATAGTTTTCAACGGCGTTTTCACCGGCAAGTACCTGAACGATTATCGGACCGGCGGTAATATTTTCAATCAGTTCGGCAAAAAAAGATTTGTCCTGATGAACGGCATAAAAACGTGCGGCTTCCTCAGCGGAAAGCCACAACATTTTCTGAGCGATGATTTTCAGTCCGCTTTCTTCGATTTTGGTAATGATTTTGCCGCTAACGCCGCGAAAGAGGGCTTCGGGCTTGATCATTGAAAAAGTTTTTTCCATTTTTATCCTCTGTTGGTTGGCTGGTTTGCGCTGATCTTATCCTATATGTGCCGAAAAATCAAAAGTTTTTATAGACTTTTTGATCAATTCGTTGTTTATTACACACAAATTGTGATTTAAACTTCATTTTAAGGACAAAGAAAATGATTGAAAGTGCCTATCTGAAACAATTGCTGGCTCAGGCCGGGAAAAATCCCAAAACCATCGTGTTGCCGGAAGGCGAAGACAACCGGGTTTTGGATGCCGCTCACTATATTGCCGAAGCAAAAGCCGCCAAAACGGTAATTTTGGGCAATCGTGAAACGATTGAAGACTATTATAACGGAAAAGGCTGGGATTTGGACGGTATTGAGATTATGAATCCGGAAAGTTCCCCCAAAGCGGAAGCTTATGCGCAAATGTTTTATGAGCTGCGCAAGGATAAGGGAATTACGCCCGAAGATGCGGCTAAGCAGATGCACAATTACAATTATTTCGGTACCATGATGATCAAAGCCGGCGATGCCGACGGCATGGTATCGGGTGCTAACCATTCCACCGCCGATACCGTTCGTCCGGCGCTGCAAATCATCAAGTCTGCCAAAAAAGGCCGTGCCGTTTCTTCGGCGGTTTTGATGGTTGCCGGCGGTAAACCTTATATCTTTTCCGATTGTGCCATTATGATCAATCCGACGGCTTGCGAGCTGGCAGACATTGCGATTGACAGCGCGCAGACGGCCCTGCAGTTCGGGATCGAACCGCGGGTCGCTTTGCTGTCATACTCGACAATGGGTTCCGGCAAAGGCGAAGGCGTTGACAAAGTGGTCGAGGCGACACGTTTGGCCAAAGAACAGTTGCAATTGCCCGAATATCGCGATCTGCCGATTAAAATTGACGGTGAGATGCAGGCTGATGCGGCACTGGATCAGGTTGTCGGCACTAAAAAGGCTCCCGGAAGCGAAGTTGCCGGTCAGGCTAACGTTTTGATCTTTCCGGATATCGAAGCCGGAAATATCGGTTACAAGCTGTTGCAGAGATTAGGCGGTGCCGAAGCATACGGGCCGATTCTGCAGGGGCTGAACGCACCGGTAAACGATTTGTCCCGCGGTGCATTGGTAGAAGATATTGTCGGTATGATTGCGATTACGGCTTTGCAGGCGGCAAAAAAATAATTTTACACTAACTTAAATTACAAAACAGGAATATACGATGGAAAAAATCTTAGTTTTGAACTCCGGTTCTTCATCTCTGAAATATCAGTTGTTTAAAGTAGACGGCGATCACTTTGAAGTCATGGCCAAAGGTCTGGCCGACCGTATCGGTATTGAGGGCTCGTTGGTGACCATAAAAGTCGGCGACGGTGAAAAAGTGACGACCAAACTGCCGCTGCCTACCCACAAAGAAGCGATTAAGGAAGTGCTTGATCTGTTGCTCGGCAGCGTTTTGAGCAGCGTGGAAGAACTTTCCGGCGTCGGCCACCGCGTGGTTCACGGCGGTGAATATTTCGACCGCTCGGTGTTGGTGGATGATGAAGTGATTCGTATTATCGACGAATTGTCGGCACTGGCGCCGTTGCATAATCCGGCCGCGGTCATGGGGATTAAGGCAATTAAACAGCTGTTGCCGAATGTCCCGCAGGTGGTTGCCTTTGACACCGCCTTCCACCAGACGATGAAACCCGAGGCTTTCCTGTATGCCTTGCCGATGGAACAGTATACAAAATATAAAATCCGTCGTTACGGTTTTCACGGCACGTCTCATTTGTTCGTTTCGCGCCAGGCGGCGGCAATGCTTGGCCGTCCGGGCAAGTTTATTACCTGCCATATCGGTAACGGTGCTTCAATTACGGCAATTGAGGATGGCAAGTGTGTTGATACTTCAATGGGCTTTACGCCGCTGGCCGGTGTGGTGATGGGGACCCGTTCGGGGGACGTCGATCCTTATGTGCCGCTGCATATTATGAAAACTCAGGGCAAAAGCGTTGACGAAGTTAACAATCTGCTCAACAAACAAAGCGGTATGTTGGGACTGTGCGGCTATTCGGACAATCGGGACGTTGAAGATCAATATGTTGCCGGAAATCCGGTCGCGGTTGAAGCAATGGCGGTTTACATCTACAGCATGGTTAAATATATCGGTGCCTATGCTGCGGTCTTAGGCGGCGTTGATGCAATTGTCTTTACCGGCGGTATCGGCGAAAACGCTTCGCTGGTTCGTCAACTGGTATGCGAACGTCTGGCTTATCTCGGCATCAAACTGGATCCGGCGCTGAACGAAAAGTCTGTTCATGGTGTGACTGCCGATATTGCGACTCCGGATTCGAAAGTTCGGGTTTTGGTTATTCCGACTGACGAAGAACTGGTCATCGCCCAAGACGTCAAGAAGCTGATTTAACGCTCGGGATCTTTTTTCAAAGCCGGAAAAACAGTATTTGTTTTTCCGGCTTTTTGTATCGGCGGCAGAACGATAGCAATGCCGTAAAACAAATCGTATGACGGATGTTGGGATAAAATAATTTTACATATATTGAATTAGATCTTTCGCTTATTATGTTGTATTGCAGTATAAATTTATAACGGAGAAAACAAATGAGCGGTTGGCTGATGATGATGGGTTTAGTGCTGGTTTCCAACGCCAATGCCCAAGAGGCGATGGTTGTTCAGTCTGATAATAACAATCCGACGGTGATTTTCGGAGAAGCGGAAAATGCAAACGGTACCATGAACGAAATAACCGTAAGACAGGCAAAAGACGCTGCCAACCCGTTTGGCAATCCGATCGTTAATACGCTCCCTTACGGTAAACAACCGGCTGCCGGCAATGTCGTTCAGCCCGGAAGCAGCACCGCAATGCAGCAACCGTCTTCTGCTGTCAAACCGGTCGGTGCCATTTCCGAAATCACGCCTCAAGATCCGGAAATCAGTGAAGATTCTCCCGAGCAGATGCAAAACGAAATTGAAAATACCCTTTATGAAGGGGATGACCGAATTTATGATGTTCAGTCTTATCCAGATGATGATATTAATCAAATAGAAGGGCAGGATAGTGCAGTGACAAATTATCCGGCTTATTAAAAGAACACCCCCGAAAATCGGGGGTGTTCTTTATATTCGGTACAGTTCAGCTTAACGACGGCGCAGGAAAGAAGGGATGTCAAGGTTGACTCTTTCTTCGTCTCCTTCGCTGAAAGACGGTGTGACCGGTTCCTGATAATGTTCGATCTCAACCTTCTTTTTGCGGTTGCGTTTGGCAATCGAAAATCCGGTAACCCGCTCGATCAGAGTCGGCGTATATTCTTCCTCTTCTTCGTTTACAATCAGTTTTTCTGCCGGTTCCTCTTTAGACGTGTTGAAGAACTGCGGATTGTGTCCGAACAATTCGGGCTCTTCTTCAACCATCCGCGGTGCGCTTTTGGAAGTGAAAGTATTTCCCTGAGCCGAGATCAGGTTTTCGAGTTGGGTATCAACGTCATTCAATTCGTTTTTGTTAATGATGGCGTTGAACAGAGACGATGCCTGCGGAATTTCGTTCAGGGCCGGAGAAGTGCGGGGTTGCGGGTCGGCAAAAATTTCCTGCTGTTCTTCGTTTTGCGGTTCCGGTGCCGGATTTTCAAAATCGTTATTTTCGGCCTCGGCAAAAGTTTCGTCGCTTTTTTCTTCCTCTTCGTCAAGCGGCAACGCCTCTTCTGGCGCTTCGTCTAATTCGGAAGGCAGGGTGGCAGCGAATTTTGCGAGGTTGGAATCGATTTCTTCGCTGGGGGTAATCGGAATAATGGTTTCAGCAGAAAAGCTTTCTTCAATATAGCTGGCGGGTTTGGGCTGCGGTTTGGCCTTTGGGGCTTCGACGCGGCCGCCTTCAATGCCGGTAGCGACAATCGAAACACGGATTTTGCCGGCCAGACTCTCGTCAAAACTGGAACCAAAGATGATATTGGCGTCTTCGTCAACTTCTTCTTTGATACGGTTGGCTGCTTCGTCGATTTCGAACAAAGTAATGTCCATGCCGCCGGTGATATTGATCAGAACGCCTTTAGCGCCTTTCATATTGCTGTCGTCGAGCAGCGGGTTGGACAGTGCCTGTTCGGCTGCCTTGATGGCACGGTCTTCGCCTTCGGCTTCGCCGGTTCCCATAATCGCTTTGCCTTTGTCTTCCATAATGCTTTTGATATCGGCAAAATCGAGATTGATCAGGCCGGGCATAATCATCAGATCGGTGATGGAACGAACGCCGTCATACAGAACATTGTCCGCCATGACAAAAGCATCGGCCAGTGTCGTGCTTTTGTCGGCGATGCGAAACAGATTTTGGTTGGGGATGATGATGATACTGTCAACCGAAGAGGTGAAGTCGTTTAGAGCATCTTCGGCGATTTGGTAACGGCGGCGTCCTTCAAACTGGAACGGTTTGGTAACAACACCAATGGTCAAAATGCCTTTTTGTTTGGCCAAACGGGCAACAACCGGCGCTGCACCGGAACCGGTGCCGCCGCCCATGCCGGCAGTGATGAAGACCATGTTGGCGCCTTCAAGTTCTTTTTCGATTTCTTCGGCAGCTTCTTCGGCAGCTAAACGTCCGACTTCGGGGCAAGCGCCGGCACCCAGCCCGCGTGTGGTTTCAACTCCGAGTTGTATTTTACGTCCCGATTTGGAGTTGGCAAGGGCCTGAGCATCAGTGTTGGCAACGATAAAATCAACCCCTTCCAAATTTTTGACGATCATATTGTTGACGGCGTTACCGCCGCCGCCGCCTACCCCGATAACCGAAATACGCGGTTTTAAAGTGATCATGTTGGTTTCCGGTACTGCTAATTTTATCGACATTGCTCGCTCCCAATAGTGTTATGCTTGTATATATTTTGATATACAATATTCGAAAAGAGATTAAGTTTTGGTTACCAACGACGATATTTTTTAGTGAATTTGTCAAAAATTCTGTTTTAACCAGTTCATAATCCGGTTGAAACGGCTGCCTTCGCTCCCTGAGGGTTTGCTGATAATTTTGTTGGGCTTGCGTTCTGTATAATTGATGACAAACAGCAACAATCCGATGACGGCTGAAAAGGCCGGCGACTGTAATACCGGATAGTTGGAAATATCAAGCATGTTGGCAATGTTGCGCGGACGGCCAAGCCGGACTTGTTTGTCCAGAATCATGGCTGCCACCTCACGCATGCCGGACAGCAGCGAACCGCCGCCGGTTAAAACGATGCGGTGGCTGTTGATGTCTTTGAGCCCATGATCGGCCAGTTTTTGATTGACCATTTCAAACATTTCTTCGACCCGGGGAGTGATGATGCCGATCAGTTCCGATTTGGGGACCTGCTTGATCAGGCTGTCGTCTTCTTCGCCCACCGGGTAAACGTTGATGGTTTCGTTTTTGTCTTTTGAAGTCATGAAGGCACAGCCGTGCAGTGTTTTCAGACGTTCGGCATGGGTGAAGGACGTTGTCAGCCCCCAGGCGATGTCGTTGGTGATATTGTTGCTGCCGACGGCAATGGAACCGAAATACACCGGATGGCCGTGCTTGAAACTGGCAATGCTGGTCGTTCCACCGCCGATGTCGACCACGGTGGCGCCAAGTTCCTTTTCGTCATCGACCAGGCAGGACAGGCCCGAAGCATAGGAAGACAAAACTTTTTCGGCAATTTCGAGATGGGAATTGTCAAGGACGGTTTTGACATTTCGATACATGATTTCCGGTACCAGGCCAAGCAAAACGTCAACTGATAGGCTTTCGCCGTAAAGATTGCGCGGGTCGTTGGTTTCTTCGCCGAAGTCGAGACGATAGCCGGTGGGAAGGCAGTGGATCAACTCGTTGTTTTCAACGTTGATTTTGTTGATGCCTTTTTCGATCACTTTTTTAATGTCGGTTTCTGATACCGGTTTTGATTTGTTCAGATTGATTGCCGAACGTTTAATACTGCTTTTGACGCGGTCGCCGGAAATGTTGACGATGATGCGGCTGACCCGTTCGTTTGCCATTTGTTCGGCGGCTTCGACCGCATCGCAAACAGAATAAGTTGCCTGTTTGATGTCGGTGATCATTCCGTTTTTGATGCCTTTGGAGGCATTGTAGCCGTACCCGGCAATGCTGATCTTTTGATCGCGGCTGATGCGTGCAATAACGCAGCACACCTTGGACGAGCCTATGTCCAGGGCGGCAATCGTGGTCAACCGGTTAAAAGAATGCGTCACTGTTGTTTGCCTTTCGCTGTCAAATATTACTTTCTTCCCAACGGCGCAGCTCAATCCGTTCTTCGCCGGAGGCTTTGCGCGGTTTTACCAAAACTTTATTACCGAATCTTAAATCAATGATGGTTAATTTACGTTTAAGAAGTCCCTGAGTTTTGTTTAATTTTAGTAATTTTTTCCACGCTTTGTCCATTTCTTCGTGTGGCATTTTGATCGTGACGCCGTTTTCGATGTCGTCCAGAATCAAATTCCAGCGGCGTTCGGAGATAAAGTTGGCTACTTTGATACGCGGATAAAGCTCGTTGTCGCCGGAAATAACCTCCAGCAACCGGTTCATATGTTCCGGTGCTCCTTTGCCGATGATCAGCAGCATCGGATGTGAAGGAACAAAGTCGGTATGGATGACCGAACCGTCGGTATCGATAGGATAAAAACGGTTGTTGATTTGCCATAGTGAACGGACCTGACGTTCATGCAGGGTAATTTTGACAATGTTGGGCAGGTAGGAACGGCTGACAGTGGCGGATTTTACCCACGGAAGTTGTTCAAGATCGGTTTTGATTTGCCGGATATCGAGATTGAGAATATTGTCGCCGCGGCGGGTGTTGACAATATTATGGATTTCTTCAAGTGCGGTTTTATTGCGACCGAAAACCAATATGTCGTCAACCGTAAAGCCAAGATAAGAAGTGACGCTGTAAAAGTAGTCGGACAGTGAATTGAGCTTTTGGGTCACCAGATTGTTTTTCACAATAATGATTCCCATCGCGGCAAAGCCAAGCAAAACGAACAACAAGAGATTGCCGATCAAGCGGTAAGGCCAGAGCCGGGGCAGATAGACTTTTTTGCCGGGAGCTGCCGGTGCGGCGGCTGTTGCAGTTGTGACAACCATGGCTATTTTTCAATTCCCAGTCTTTTAATTTCCCATTCCAGGGTGATGCAGGTTTCCTGCTTCACTTTTTGAATAATCATTTCTCCCAGTGTTTCAATATCTTTGGCAGTGGCAGAGCCAGTATTGATCAGAAAATTGCAGTGTTTTTCGGAAACTTTGGCGCCGCCGACCTGAAGATCGGCACAGCCCGACTTCTTTATTAATTCCCATGCGCGCAGGCCTTCTGGATTTTTAAAAGTGGAACCGGCCGTTTTCTGATTATACGGCTGGTGTGCTTTACGATAATTTTTGTGTTGTTCGAGAATTCGGTTGATTTCTTCGACAGAGGAAGATTCGGTTTTAAAAGTGATCGAAAGGATAATCCAATCATCGGGAAACAGACTGCTGCGATACGATAATCCAAGGTCAGCCGCATCGACGGTTTTAATTTTGCCTTCGCCGTTGATGATCTGGGCGCTTTGCATCACGTCTTTGACTTCACGGCCGAAACATCCGGCATTAGTCTTGACCGAACCGCCGATGACTCCGGGAATGGAACAGAGAAATTCCAGGCCGCCCAGTTGGTGTTTCAGCAAATATTTTTTCAAGTCGGCGTTGCGGAAGCCGGCGCCGCAGGTGATGACGCCGTCTCCCGGCGTCACTTTTTTGAAGTTGGGGTGGTCAAGTTTGATGACAACACCGGGAACGCCGCCGTCGCGGACCAACAGGTTGGAACCGCCGCCGATCAGACAGACCGGAATATTGCGCGGTTTATGACGCAGGAAGTGGATCAGATCGTTGGCATCTTCGGGAATGTACATGATCTCCGCTTCGCCGCCGACTCCAAACCAGGTATGGCGTGAAAGACTGATATTGCGAAGATAGCGGCCGCGCACTTCCGGCAGCATTTTGATCAGCGGATCACGGTTGAGAAATTTGAGACGAAAACGGAACATGTTATTTCTCCGCCGTTTTTTTGCCCAAAGCGGCAATTTTGTTTTCGATCAGGTTGGCCAACCGGACGGCAGCGTCGGTGATTGCAAATTTTTTCGTGTTTTCCGACATTGTTTTAAGTAACTGCGGATTTTGCATTACGTCATTTAAAATTGCGGTGAGGGCGGCCGGGGTAAAATCTTTCTGCGCGATGACAAACCCGCTGTGAGTTGATTTGAACTCGGCGGCATTTGAAGTTTGGTGGTCATCGGCGGCTGTCGGCAGTGGTACCAGTAACGAAGGCACACCGGCAGCGGCGATTTCACATACCGACGAGGCGCCGGAACGCGAAATGATGAGGTGAGTTTGAGCGTACAATTCCGGCATATTGTCAAAAAAATGGGAGAGTGTCAGCGAACATTTGGCATCTTGATAGGCATGGCTGACTTCGTCGAGGTCTTCGCGCCGGCATTGTTGAACCATGACAATTCTTTTTTGTTGTTTGGCCTCAAGATTTTTGACGGCTTGCGGAATAACTTCGGAAAAAATCTTGGCCCCCTGAGAGCCGCCGAGAACCAGAATATGGAACGGCAGCGTTTTGCCAACCTTGGGGTAGGGAGCAGTATAGAGTTCGCTGATGGCCTTACGGACCGGCATGCCGGTCAGGACGGTTTTGCGGCCGCCGGGGGCATATTTGGTTTTTTTGAAGCTGGAAGCCACCACGGTCGCATAGCGTCCCAGAAAACGGTTGGTGCGGCTCATAACCGAATTTTGTTCGTGAACAATCAAATCAGTGCCGAGCAAAATAGCTGCCATGGAGCAGGGAAATGAAGCATAACCGCCGAAACCGACGACGCAAGCGGGCCTGTTTCTGAGAATGATCCACATCGACTGCAAAATGCCGACGGCGGTTTTGATCAGACTTTTGATTTTAAACCATTTGGATTTGCCCATTAAGGCACCGGCCCAGACCGCGTGGTTGGGGATTTCACCCAAACGGCCGCGGTAGTTATTACGTCCGCGCTGATCGGTGACCAGCATCAGCCGATATTTGCGGCGGGTAAGTTCTTCGGCCAGCGCTTCGGCAGGATAAACATGTCCTCCGGTGCCGCCGGCGGTTAAAATGATCAGCGGCTTCTGTTTGCTTTTGTGTTTAGATGTCATCTTTATCCTCCGCATGAACGTTTTTACGAGTAATGGCAAGCAGCATGCCCATGCCGATGGCGGTGGCAATAATCGAAGAACCTCCGTAGGAAATAAAGGGCAATGTCATTCCTTTAGTCGGCATCAGGTGCAGCGTTGAAGCCATATTGATAATAGATTGTAATCCGAAAGATGCCGCCAGTCCAGAAGCAGATAAGATAATAAACAAGTTATTGTCTTTGCAGGAGATAATCATGGTTCGAATCACAATCACCGTATAAAGGGCAATAATGCTCAGGCACAGAAAAACGCCGTATTCTTCGGCAGCGACCGCATAAATAAAGTCGGTGTGGGCATCGGGGATGGCAGAACGAACGATTCCCTCACCAGGACCACGTCCAAAAAGGTTGCCACTTTGAAATGCCTCGAGGGATTTTTTGACCTGGTAGCTCAATTCACCACCGGAAGCAAGAAATTGATGAATGCGAATCTGAAAATGCGGAAAAATAAAATAAGCCGATATGACGGCGCCCAGACCGAGCAATCCGGCTGCGCCGAGTAACAAAAGCGGCATGCCGCTCAGGAAAAACTGGAATAGCCAAACGGCGGTGATAACCATCGTCATGCCGATGTCGGGCTGGCGGACAATCAATAGCGCCGTGAACAGAAATAATCCGGTCGAGAGTAGATTGCCGGGGAATTCGGGATGTTGTTTCTGACCGTCAAAAAGCCAGGCGGTGGTGACGATGAAAAACGGTTTGACAAATTCGGACGGCTGAATCGAAAATCCCAGAATCATTAACCAGCGGGAAGCGCCTTTGTTGGCCTCGCCGAAGAAAAAGGTGAGAATAACCAAGCCGATTGCCGCCAGGTAGCCCAACAACGAAGCGCGGCGGATAAATTTGAGCTTTTGCATCGAAAGGGCAATCATCACCATATAGGCAAGCGGCGCAAAAAACAAATGCCGTTTAATGAAATGGTAACTGCCGAATCCGATACGGGTGGCCACGGCCGGACTGGCGGAAAAGGTAAGCAGGATGCCGAGAACAATCAAAATGCTGATACAAACCAACAGGACCTTGTCAACGGTCCACCACCAGTTGGCAAGGAGGCTGCGGTTATTATGCGAGAAAATCAGCAAGGGTGTTCTCCGGTTAAAACAACAATGATGACAGGCCGATTGTTGCCGCCACAATGGCAATAATCCAAAAACGGACCACTACGGTGGTTTCTTTCCAGCCCTTTTGTTCAAAATGGTGATGGATCGGCGCCATCAGAAAGATCCGGGTTTTGGTGCGTTTGTACCAAAAGACCTGAATCATCACCGATAAGGCTTCGGCGACAAACACCGCGCCGATGACAGTTAACAGAATTTCATGACGGGTCATAACGGCAACGGTACCCAAAAGAGCACCCAGCGCCAGCGAGCCGGTGTCGCCCATGAATACTTTGGCCGGCGCGCAATTAAACCACAAAAAACCGAGACAGGCCCCGGCGGCGGCACTGCATATGATCGCAACTTCGACAGTGCCGGGAATGAAAACACCGGAAACCGTATTCATGACCGGGATGCCGGTGACAAAGGCAATCAGGGCGAATGCAGAGAAAGCAATCAGCGAAAGCCCGCCTGCCAGCCCGTCCAGTCCGTCACTGAGATTGACGGCGTTGGAGGTGCCGGCGATAACAACCATTGCAAACGGAAGATAGAACCAGCCCAGATTAAGCAGGCTGTGAAAATAGGGAATGGTAACGCCAAACCGGACGTCTGGCGGGGTTTGAGCGGTTACGATCCATACGACGGCCAGCGCGGTGGCAAATTGGAGGAACAATTTCATTTTTGCGGTCATCGCATCGGGGGTATGTTTTTTGACTTTGACATAATCGTCGGCAAAACCGGTCAACCCAAAAACAAGAAGAACCGCTAAACACAGCCATACAAAGACGTTGGTGAGGTCTGCCCATAACAGGGCTGCGGCCGCGATTGCGGCAACAATCAGGATGCCGCCCATGGTAGGGGTTCCTTTTTTGGTGAGCAAATGGCTTTGCGGTCCGTTTTCGCGAATCGGCTGTCCCTGGTTCTGGTGGACATGCAACCATGCGATAAAACGGTTGCCGCTCCCGGTGACGATGGCAAATGCGGTTAGAAATGCCAGAAAAATCCGGAGGGCAATCAACGGATCGAGCGAAAATAAAACGGTAAACATCGATACTTTTCCATGAAAAAGAGTTTTTCTTATAAAATAGAGAAAATATATAAAAAATTAATTAAAATGCGGGGATATTTTTGATCTGAGGCGTCTTGAATTAGAATTTGCCTTCATTATTTATATTTTAGTTATAAATTAGCAAATTGAAGGAATACGTCTGATGAACGAAAACGGTGGAAAAAAAGATACCAGCTGGTTCTCTGTTTTACTTTTTGCGGTACTGATCGTGATCGGATATTGGGGATGGCATCATTATCAAAAAACACCCGAACCGCAACCGAAGGATTCGGAACGAACCATTTCCGCCGCGCCGCTGGCCGAGCGCGAAGTGACGGTCGATAAGGGCTATATCGGTTATGTGACACCGATTAACGATGTCAGCGTGCGGCCGTATATCAGTGGTTTTATTGACGATATCAGGGTAAAAGGCGGTTCGGAGGTGAAGTCGGGCGATGTTTTGCTGATTATTAATCAGGCCGAGTACAAAGCGCAGCTGGATGCAGCGTCGGCGTCGGTGGCTCAGGCTCAGGCAACCTACAATAACAGCGATGTTTATTACCAGAGGATACAAAAGGCGGGAACACGGGCCGTTTCCAAGACCGAAATCGACAATGCCAAAGCCTCTTACTTATCGGCGCGGGCGGCTTTGTCTCAGGCCGAAGCAACCCGTATGCAGGCCGAAGTTAATTACAATTATACGATTGTGAAAGCGACAATTGACGGTGTGGTCGGAGATGTGGCGCTTTCGGTCGGCGATTATGTTTCGCCGCAAAGCGTTTTATTGTCGGTGATTCAGTATAATCCGATCCGGGTGGTGTTTTCGATTACCGATAAGGATTATCTGGACGAGGCCGGACGTGCCAAAATGTTTGAAGGCGAAAATATTAGGCTGAAGCTGGCGGACGGCAAGATTTATCCGCAGGCGGGAGAATTTCGCTATGCCGATAATCAGATTGACCGGGCGACCAATTCAATAGCGGTTTACGCCGATTTTGCCAACCCCGACAAGCTGCTGGTGGCCAATGCTTATGTTGATGTTTTGGTTGAAAAAAAATATCGCGGAATCGTGGTGCGCAAAAATCTGGTCTACCTTGAACCGGACGGCAATTATGTTTATGTGGCGGACGGTGACCGCATCAGTAAGGTAAGGGCTGAGATCTTAAGCGAATACGGAAATAATAATTATGTTTTGAAAAATACCTTTAAGCCGGGTGATAACATTGTTCTTGAGCGCATGAATGCGCAGGACGAAGCCGGAAAATTTAAAATTACGTTGAAAAGCGCCGCCGCGGCAGAGGAGAAGAACTGATGTTTTCGGAGTATTTTATTGACCGGCCGCGTTTTGCCGGTGTGGTTTCGATTATCATGGTCTTGCTGGGCATACTGGCGATTGCGGTGCTTCCGGTTTCCCAGTATCCGCAGATTACGCCGCCGCAAATTGTCGTCAGCACGTCGTATCCGGGCGCCGGCGCTCAAGTGGTGGTCGATACGGTAGCGGTGCCGATCGAAAACCAGATCAACGGGGTGGAAAATATGCTGTATATGACTTCCAGCTCTAATGATGACGGCAGTTACAAATTGACAATTACTTTCAACATCGGCACTGATCCCGATATTGCGCAGGTTAAAGTACAGAACCGAATCCAGCAGGTGATGTCGCAATTGCCGGATATCGTACAGCAAGAAGGGTTGGAAGTTACGACGGAAATGTCGAATATGCTGGCGCTGTTGGCGTTGCGGTCGCCGCAAAACACTTATGACGATCTGTATTTAAGCAACTATGCTTATGCTTATTTAAAAAATCCGCTGTCACGGGTGAACGGGATCGGCAATGTGCAGATTTTCGGCCCGCAGTACAGCATGCGGATTTGGTTGAATGCCGAAAAGATCTCGTCGCTGGGACTCAACAGTTCGGATATTGTCAATATCATTAAAAGCCAGAATGTTCAGGCCTCGGTCGGCGGCATCGGTACCGCGCCCAGTCCGCAGGGAACCAACCTTGTATTATCGCTGACCGCCGAAGGTTTGCTTAATACGGTCGACGATTTCAATAATATCGTGGTCACCACTTCTGAAAACGGCGGTATTGTCCGCTTAAAGGACGTCTCCCGAATTGAACTCGGCGCCGACACCTATGCGATGAACGCCAAGTTTGACAATGCGCCGGCGGTGATTATGGCTTTGAGTCAAACGCCGGGTTCAAATTCGTTGGATATTATGAATAACGTTGGCAAAGAAATTGCGGCGCTGCAAAAGACGTTTGGCGATGATATGGAGTTGAAGGTGGCTTATGATTCGACCTTGTATGTCCGTTCTTCGATTGCCGGAATTATCGAAACCCTGATCATTACTTTTGCTCTGGTGGTGTTGGTCACTTATATCTTTTTGCAAAAAGCCAAAACAACGCTGATTCCGCTGATTACGATTCCGGTCTCGCTGATCGCGACCTTTGCGGTGATTTATACCTTGGGGTTTGACATCAATATTTTAACTTTGTTTGCGATGATTTTGGCAATCGGGTTGGTGGTTGACGATGCGATTATCGTGGTGGAACGGGTACAGTATTTGATGGTGTATGAAAAGATGGACTCTCACAGTGCCGCGATCAAGGCCATGCAGCAGATTGGCAGCGCCATTATTGCCACCACTTTTGTTTTGTTGTCGATTTTTGTGCCGGTCGGCCTGATGGCCGGGATTACCGGTAAGATTTATCAGCAGTTTGCGGTAACAATTGCCACTTCGATTGTGTTTTCGGCGTTTAATGCGTTGACCCTCAGCCCGTCGTTGTGTGCTATTTTTCTGCGCGGTGACGAGCAGGAACAGCCGCGAGGTTTTTTCAAATGGTTTGATGATGTTATTGATCGCGGCAAGGAAAAGTATTTGGGCGCAGTCAAGTATTTTTCTTCCAAGCTTATGGTAACCGTGGTTGTAACAGCGATAACGATTGCGGTGCTGGCGGTCGGGTTTAAGCTGACGCCGACCTCTTTTTTGCCCGAAGAAGATCAGGGTATTGTTTTTGCCAACCTGCAGTTGCCCGATACCGCAAGCATTAACCAGACCAACCGGGTGTTGGCGCAAATTGCCGATGGGGCAATGAAGGTTGACGGTGTGCAGTATTTTATCAGCGTGGCCGGGTACAGTCTGTTGGGTGGTGCCGGTGAAAACGTTGCGATGGGAGTTATTGGCCTCAAGCCGTGGGCACAGCGAACTTCACCGCAATTGTCGATTGAGTCGATCACGGCGGAATTGACAAAGAAGTTTGCCGGGCGCAATGATGTCAGCCTTAATTTCTTTGCACCGCCGGCCATTCCGGGAATCGGTAACAGCAGCGGTTTGTCGTTGGAGTTTCTGGCGGTTAATCAGGAGATCAGTTCTAATCAGATGTTTGAGCATTTGCAGCAGTTTTTGGGCAAACTGAACAGTGATCCTTCACTGGCCTATGCTTTCAGCGTTTATACCGCCGATGCGCCGCACCTGTATTTGGACATTGACCGGACTAAACTTGAAGCCTACGGGATTCAGGTGGCTGAATTATTTGCAACCCTGCAAAACAATCTTGGTTCGCGCTATGTCAACAATATTACGCTGACCGGACAGGTGAACAAAGTAATTATTCAGGCCGATTATACGTTTCGCGGCAAGATTGAAGATGTTAAAAACATGTATGTGCGTTCGGGTAGCGGGCAGATGATTCGTATCGGCAGTTTTGCCGATGTGAGGACAGTAATGATGCCCAAGATTATTAAACGTTATAACCAGTATACCGACGCGTCGGTAACCGCCGAAGCGGCCAAAGGCACCAGTACCGGAACCGCGATTGCCACCGTTGAGAAGACGGCGCGGGAAACGCTTTCGCCCACCGAATATACAATTGCGTGGACCGGATTGAGTCTGCAGGAAGTGGAAGCCTCGGGGCTGGTGATTTTTCTGATTATGCTGGCACTGGTTTTTTGTTATTTGTTTTTGGTGGCGCTTTACGAAAGCTGGATGCTGGCTTTTTCGGTCATGTTCTCGACAATTTTTGCTATTTTGGGCGCGTTGGCCGGATTGCATTTGATGGGACAGCCGCTGAGTATCTATGCCCAGCTCGGTTTGGTCATGCTGATCGGTCTGGCGGCAAAAAATGCGATTTTGATCGTGGAGTTTACCAAAGCTTACCGGGAAGACGGCGCCAGTATTCTTGAAGCGTCGGTTAAAGGGGCGTCGGAACGTTTTCGGGCAGTGTTGATGACGGCGCTTACGTTTATTTTGGGTGTGTTTCCGATGATTATTGCCAAAGGTGCCGGTGCTTCAAGTCAGATTGCGATCGGGACTTCGGTCTTTTACGGCATGATTGCGGCAACCGTGATCGGAATCATTTTTATTCCGGCATATTTTGCTTTGTTTGAACAAATTAAGGAATGGTCCGGCGGCTATAAGTTTAAACCGGATCCGAAGCTGGCAGACGGCATTACCCTTGATGACGGGCAGGGAGGGAAAAATGAATAGAAAAATATGGTTTTTGTCTTCTGTGCTGGCGACAATGTCTTGTACGGTGGGACCGGATTATACGCGGCCGGAATTTTACGGCCAAGAGCAAATGGCCGCGGCGTTGTCATTGCAACAGGCAGATACGTTTCCGGTTTCGGTACGCTGGTATGAACAATTTGGCGATGAGACGCTTACCCGTTTGGTTAATAAAGCGATAACTTCAAGCCCGACCGTGAAAGCGGCGGTGCATAAACTTAAGCAGGCACGTTATACGATGATGATCAACGAAGCCAAATTTGTGCCGCAATTGAATGCCGAAGGCGGCTATAACTATAATTATCTTTCCGAAGGACAGAATACGCCGCGTTTGGTTGAAGATTATTACAAAGCGGGGCTTGACGCTTCGTGGGAGATTGATATCTGGGGCGGCGGACGACGGCTTAACGAAGCAGCGCGGGCACTTTATGCTGCTGCTGCCGACAATTTGATCAATGTGATGCTCTCGATGACCGCGGAGGTGAGCAGTGACTATATCGGTTTGAGAACGGTGCAGGAACAATTGCGGATTACGAAAGAAAATCTACGGTTGCAGCAGGAAATTTATCAGACGGTGAAAGGAAAGTATGACAACGGTTTAGCCGATACCGCGGCTCTTAATCAAGCGGAATATGCGGTACAGACGACCAAAGCGCTGCTGCCGGTGCTGGAACAACAGGAAGAAGCCTATAAAAATGCGCTCGCCGTTTTGACCGGGGAACTGCCGGGAAGCGTTTCCGGACTGGAACGCACCCGCCGTGATCTGATCGGAAAGCCTTTTGCGTTCAGAGTGGAAAACTTGTATAATTATCCGCTGAATGCGGTGCGCAATCGTCCTGACGTGCGGATGGCCGAAAATGCTTTGATTGCCCGCAATGCCGCGATCGGAGAAGCGGTGGCGGAATTGTTTCCGAATGTCAGTCTAAGCGGCATGTTGGGCTGGCAGGCCAAAAAGTTTTCGGATATCGGTTCTTCATCGTCGGCGGCTTATGGCTTTGCGCCCGGGATCAATTTGCCGCTGTTTAATTTCGGTCGTTTGATCAATCAGGTAAAACTCAATAAAGAAGTTAAAGAAGAATACGTTTATCTTTATCAAAATACGCTGCTGACAGCGGTAGAGGAAGTAAAAAACGCTACTGTTTCAGTACGTAAGGAATATGAACGCTATCAGTCGTTGCAGCGGTCGGTGCGCAGCATGCAGAAAGTGCTGGTTTCGATGAAAGACAAATATAAGGAAGGGCTGATTGAATTCAGCGATTTGCTGATGACCGAACAGAATCTCCTGGAAGCACAAAACAACCTCGCCGAATCGGAGGGCAGTATTTATCGTAACGTAATTACTTTTTATAAAGCGGTCGGCGGCGGTTATTGAGTTCAGATAGAAGGACGCCCGTGCAACCGGATGTTGGTGATTTCCGGGATGTTGTAATTGCGGATGGTATAACCTCTGTCTCTCATGCATTTGCTGTAGTCGGCCGGATCGACTTCGGCGTCGTCACGCAGATAGTTGACGACCAGAGGCTGGGCACCGGTGTAAGGGACATATGTGGCCCAAATGCCGCGGTCTGCATTCCAATCGGCGCGGACGAACAATTTTTCTTCTTCCGAATAAAACATGGAGTGAAATAAAGTCTTGAAACGCGGAAGCAATTTGAATGCTTCGGCCTGGTGCATACAATAGTTATGGTCGCGCGCAAATTTTTCGACGCCGGTGTTATAACGTTCCCAGTGGTAGACGATTTGGCCGTCGCCTTCGCGCCAGGAGGAACAAGAAGCCAGAAGAGTTATTGCGGCAAGAGGGAACAAAATTTTTTTCATATCTAAAAATCCAAGTTGGCATAATGTTTTGCGGGAAGAATTCCTTTGATGTTGTCCTTTAATATTTCTTTGAAACTGGGACGCGATTTGATTTTTGAGTACCACAGTTTGGCATTTTTATAGCCTTCCCACGGGACATCGCCCAGATAATCAATAACCGACAGATGTGCGGCGGCGGTAATATCTGCCAAAGAAAAAGTGTCGCCGGCCAGATAATTGCGGGATTCGCACAGCCAGTCTATATATTCCATATGAAAGTTCAGGTTATTGAGAGCCGTTTTCAATATTTTGGAATCGGGTGCCAGCCCTTTGCTGAAACGTTTGTATATTTTTTCGTTGATCAGGCTGCGGCCGGCTTCTTTGGCGAACTTTCCGTCAAACCATTCGGTCAGGCGCCGGATTTCCGCCTTATGGCGGGCGTCACCGTTAATCAGTCGCAAGTCGGGATTGACTTCTTCAAGAAATTCGGTAATGGCGTAATTGCCGGAGACCACGTTGCCGTCGAAAATAAAAATCGGCAATTCTCCGGCTACGTTGAGTTTATATACTTCGGGAGACAAGTTCCACGGTTCTTCTTCTTTTAATACGAACAAAATACGTTTTTCCGCCATCAACAGGCGGATTTTGCGCGATACGGCAGATACCGGATGATGTATCAAAAGAACCATATATATCTTACCCCTGAATGTTTTTACAAATCTGAGTTATAATTTAGCAACTTGTTTGTCTCAGGTCAAGAACTCTGTGTAACAGAATATTTGACGTTTGCTTTTTTGTGCCGTCTATTATTTATTTGTCCGCATTTTTTGGCAATTCATAAGCGGGGGGGACTGTCCCGTTATATTGTTCTTCTACCTTGGTGACGATATTGATCATGTCATTTTTAATTTTTTCGCGGATTTCAGGTTTCTCAAGCATTTTGCTTAAGGTATGGGACAAATATTCGCGGTGGACCGAAGCTTTGGAAATACCGATAAACACCGGCATGGTCCAGATGCTTTGTTTGGAAAAGGCTATTTGCGGTCGCAGGCCAAGCTTAGCCGCTTCGATGGTACCGAAGTAAATGCTGGTAAAGATGTAGTCAATTTCTCCACGGATCAGTTTGCCGAACAGATCGTATGAATTATCAACATATTCGATCTGAAAATCTTTCAGTTTATCATTGACATAACCACTGAAACGTTCTTTACGGTGAATGGCGCCTTTCATTTTTTTGAGATCTTCCAGCGAACGCAGACTGCCGATTTTTGAAGGGAGCATTGCAATGTGAACCGGGTTGTCGATGGCAGCCGGATAGATGAACTTGAGGTCGGTGTAAAGGCTTGTTTCGGCATACATACCGAGAACAACATCGGCTTCGCCTTTGGCAGCTTCGCGGATGGTATCCTCATAACTCATGCTCACCGGAAGGTAGTCCAGCACATATTGACCGTGGTCGGAAAAATATTCGATAAACGGTTTGAAAACCCCCGAATAGACATTGTTCTCGTATTGTCCGAACGGAAAATAATCGAAAAAGCCGGTGACATGCAGTTTTTCCTGAGTGCGGCTTTTGATTTCTTCAAATTCGATTTGGGCCCAGCTGCCGGAAGCAACCAGAACCAGCAAAATCACAATAGTCCACAGTTTTTTCATGACAGTCTCCTCTAATGCTGACGTTCAATGATATAAGCGGCCAGATTTTTTAGATTTTGGGCACGGTCGCCGAAGATTTCAAGATCTTGCTGTGCCGCGGCAATCAGTTCGCAGGCAATGCGGCGTGCGGTGTCTAACCCGTAAAGGCTGACAAAAGTAAACTTGTTTTGTTTTTCGTCTTTATGCAGGGTTTTGCCCATTGTCCGTTCGTCACCGGTAACATCCAAAATATCGTCGGTGATTTGGAACGCAATGCCGATCCGGCGGGCATAGGTGAGCAGGGCACGGAGTTCTTGTTCGGTTGCACTGCCGAGAACGGCGCCGGCTTCGACCGCGTAACGCAGCAAACGTCCGGTTTTCATTTCTTCAATATGTTTGATCAATTCTTCGGTATCGCGGCGTCCGGAGCTGTAGGCGGCACAAATCAGGTCAAGCATTTGCCCGGCAACCATGCCGTTGAAAGCGCCGGCGGCGTTGGCAAGCATTTCGATCAGATAACAGCGGACGGCCGGATTTGGGGTTGTGGCCGGCCGGCTCATAATTTCGAAAGCGTAGGTCAGCAAGCCGTCACCGGCAATAATAGCGGTTGCTTCGTCGAATTGTTTATGACAGGTCGGAAAACCGCGGCGACGGTCATCGTCGTCCATCGCCGGCAGGTCATCATGAATCAACGAATAGGTATGAAGCATTTCAAGCGCCATTGCCGTATTGAGAGACTGTTCAAAAGTAATGCCGAACAGGGCGGCGGTTTCAAAGACCAAATAGGGGCGCAGGCGTTTGCCGCCCCGGGTCAGAGAATAGTGCATTGCCTGAGCAACTCGTTTTTCTTCTCCTTCGGGAAACGGAAAAAAACGGTCAATTTCCTGATTGAATCGGGTCGCGTAGCGGTTGAGAACCGTTTTAAAGTCATCGTCAGTCATTGGTCTTGTCCAAAGGGGTAAGAACGGGAGTGCCGTCGGGTGTGATTTCTATTTTTTCAATTTTTAATTTGGCGTCCTGCAATTTTTGTTCGCAAAAGTTCTTAAGTTTAACCGCCTGCTCATAGGCTTTGACGGCATCGTCAAGCTTAATTCGTCCGGCTTCGAGTTCCCGAACGATGTTTTCCAGGCGTCCGAGCGCTTCTTCGAAGCTCAATTCGCCGTTATTTTCTGCTGACATTTATTTGGCTCCTTGTATTATTAATAAATAATATTATTAGTTTAATTTTGAAATTTCAATACTAAATACATACCATAACCGATATCTCTATAATCCGCTAGATCTCAAGGAGAGGAAAATAATGGAAAATCCGGCTGTGATACAAGGCTCTAAAATGTTGAGGGCCCTGGGAAATAAAAAACGTCTGGAAATTATGTATATTCTGCGGGACGGCGAACGCAAGGTCGGTGATCTGGAAAAGATGATCGGTCTCAGCCAATCTGCTCTTTCCCAGCATCTGGCCGTGCTCCGTTCTGCCGGAATTGTCGATACCCGGCGGCAAGCTCAGGCCATTTATTATTCGATCAAGAACAACAATGCAACCAAGTTGTTGAAAATGCTTGACGATATTTACGATTAAACAGTAGCTGTCCATAGAAAAAGCTTGTTATGAAAAACAGCTGCCGTGTCTGAAAAAAGCCCCGGAAACCGGGGCTGAGTTTAAGCTTCGTTGTCATCGAGACCCAATTTTTCGAGCATATTGTCATTAATATCCTCACGCTGGGCAACGATCCATTCGGGAACGTTGGGCGCCGGAGGCAATTTTGACAAAGCACGCATCTTCGGGTCGAGATAATAACGCGGAGAATCGGCAATGATCGGCCGGTCGATATAACTTTGATACAAGACCACCTGTTTGAGCATCGGCAAGCTGAGCAGTTGCGAGGTGGTAATAACAGAAACCCCTTGTAACTGGTAGCTGACGTTTTTCGAGAACGGGTTGGCCTGTTTGGAGAAACCTTCCTGTTTGGAATAGGAAGAAGTCTGAACCGTTTTGTTACCGACCATTTTGGAAAAACGCTGTGCTGTTTGTTCGTTGTTCTGGGACAAGATAACTTTACAGGCGGTCGTAGAAATAACAGTTTCGAGGTCGTCTTTGCCGTATTTGCCCGAAATCTGGCCCAGATCTTGTCCGATCAGCAAATATGATACTTTTTGACCGCGGCCGACCGCCGGACCGTCAATAACCGCTTTCAGTTTCGGCATTTGCGGAAACTCGTCGAGTACGAACAAGGTCGGGAACGGTCCCATTTTGCCGTCGGTGGCGTTGACGTAGTTCGGCGGGTTGGAAATCAGGTAAGAAGACATCAATTCAATAAAGATGCCGCTGATAACGCCCAATGCCCGGGCATCAACCTGGTTAATCGACAGATAAACCGAGATCGGTTTCCATTCGCCGGTGATCGGATCTTTCATCCCACGCAGATCTTTAAATTGCAGGTCAGAAAAGCTGGTTCGCGAAACGACGGCCGAGTTTTTGAAAACGCCGATGCCGGCAAAAGCGGTTGACATAACTGAGCCGCGTTCCTTATCCGGCATGTTGCTTAGGGTTGAAAGCTCAGTGTAGGCACGTTGGGCATAGCCGTATTTTCGCGCTTCTTCCACCGCGGAATCGAGCAGGTCACGCATCGGATCAGCCATAGCAGCCATTTGGTCGCCTTCGGCCAGACGGCGCTTGATTTCCTGTCCCTGCTTGATTTGCGCTTCGGTCAGCCATTCCATAATCATAGCGATACAGGCTTCGCGTCCGACCCATTTTTCGGGTAGCAAATCCCAGGTGCCGATCGGCACATAGTTTTCCACCGTCAGGCTATTGTTGCGCAAGTCGTTGATGGCGCGGATGGCTGCCGGATTGTGCATTTTGATTTCTTCGTAATAACCTTCAAGAACCTGCTTGTCTTCTTCGTCCAGTTTGCCTTCGTAAACCCGGCCCAGAAAATAGTCGTTGGCACGGGCTTTTTCGCATTTGGAGGCGATAAAGTGAATAAAACCGGTGATTGCGGCGCGCCCGGTCTGTGACCAGTGCGGATCGGCGCCGCCTTTTGGGTCTTCTACCAAAATATTGCACATGGAGTCGACATACATATCACGACCCGGGCCGGGAGCCGGCAATGCGGTCGGAGACAACGGGTTCCAACTGGGGTAATACAAGCCTTCGGCCGGATTATCTTCGGCACCCCAGTTGATGATAAATACGGGACCTTCTTTTGCGCGGGCGCCGGAAGTGGTATAACACAATTCGGGTTTCGGGTCGTTGATAACCAGGCTGAGGCCTTTGGAATTGAAAATAGTCGGAATAACCACGCCGGCAGTTTTACCGGTACCCGGAGGTGCACAGCACAAAGTGGACAATGTTTCCGGCAATTTAAGGTAATAGCCCTTAAACTTGCCGATTACCATGCAAAAACCATCCAACAGTTTCATCGATTTGATGTCTTTTAGCGTCGCAACGCGGCCGGAACCGTGGATGTTGGACTGAAAACGATAGGGGTTGGTAACGGCACCGATGATCAGACCGATTGGCAGTGAGAGAATCGGCAAAACCGGCAGCCACAATGAAAAGCTGAAGGTACCGTGATAGTTGCCGATTTGGCGCATCCAGTTCCAGTAACGCGAGAAAAGATAAGACGGATCGTTAAATATCATTCCCAAAAATTTGCCGACGTTGTCGATCGATTCCTTGGAAATTCCGTTTCCGATAATGTAACCGAGCGGCATCGAAATCACCGCCAGAAAAATAGTAACCAGCAGTGTAATGATGACGGTCAGCGACATCCATTGCACGGCGTGGTCATATTCTTCCCATTCTTCGCCTCTTTTTTGTAATCCCATTTAATTCACCTCTGATTAGCTCATACTGCGGATGAGTTTTAGTACCTTGTCAAGCTTTGAAGCTGCAATCGGCTTTTCGGCTTCCGGAAGGGTGCGGGCGAACAGTTTGATCTCTTTAGGGGTGCCGCGATCGATTCGGGTTACGTTGATATCGAGGTCATCCCAAGTTTCAAACATATCTTCGGCGTTGATGATATTGCCGATTTGAATGACGACAAAAGCATCAACGATAAAACTCATTTCCGCATTATCCAGTTTATCAAGTAATGCACGTTTTGCCAAGTCAATTTTGCGAACCGGGGAAATCCGGTGCGAGCTTTCCGAAAACCATAACGGTTCTTCGTCATTGAAACGCTCTTCGTCGGCCAGCCAGTCGCCCGGTTCACGATCCAGCATGCACAGGCAGATGCGATCACCGGAAACACCTACATAATCGATAACGGCGTTTTTAACGGTAACGCGGCTGACTACTTCGTAGCCTTTTTGTTTTATGATATCCATACATGAACCACTAGCCTGACGGACCGGTGCCGCTGCCGGAACGGTCGCCTGAGAAGAACGTTCCTTACGTTGTTCGCGACGGTCTTCGCGTTCGTCACGACGACTGTCGCGCGGTTGTTCGTCACGACGGTCTTTAAGCTGGTCACGGTTGCGATCGTCGCGACGGTCATCCCGGCGTTCGCTCCGACGTTCGTTATCGCGGTCGCGTCCGCGGTCTTCGCGACGGTCATCCCGACGGTTGTCACGGCGGTCTGAATCGCGGTCGCGCCGACGGTCGTCATCGTTGTCGCGACGTTCATCCCGGCGGTCGCTGCGACGTTCGGTCTCTTTGCGTTCGCGACGTTCGCGCGGTGCTTCGTCGTTATTGTCGTAATTGTTTCGGCTTGGTTTGGAGGCCTCGTTTTTGACCGCCGCTTTTTTGTTGGGTTCGATTTCAAAAGCGTCGATATCAAAATCGAGGTCGTCAAAATTGTCGTCAAACTTAAACAAAGCATGTTCAAAATTCTTAGGCGCGGGTTTGGTCGCCGATGCGGCAACAGGAAGCGGTTGCGGAACTGCCGTCATCTTCGGCGTGACCAGACTTGGAGTAACCGTCGGAATTGAAATCGGTGACGGGGAAAGTTCGTTGCGTTCGCTGCCGATTGCCCGTACGGCACGGGGACGGATTTCCTTGTAGGATTTTTTCCGTTTGATCGGTGTGACGCCGGTGTTGGTGGTGATGATTTTTACCGGTTTATAGAAGAAGTTTTTAAACAGTTTCCACGGCAGGGTGAGAATAAACCAGACCAATTTTCCCCAGGATATCAGGCTGAGGGCGATCCATCCGGTAAACCACAGTGGAATGAAAGAAATGATGATCAGGACAAAGGCCCATTCTTTTGGTTCGGAGATGACCCAAGAATTGAGCCACAAATCCCATGCGATATTCCAGTGTTCAAGGTTGAGGATGTCAAAATGCCAGTTACGGAGCATAATAACCCGAATGCTTTCCATAAAGAAAACACTCCACAACAGGCCGACGATTATTATTCTGGTCAATATCAGTAAGGGTTTCAACTAAGTCTCCATAAAATTTTTACCCATTGTAACCGCAAGATGGTTAATAAGTGTTTTACATCCTGCGATTAGGAATCCCCGGAATTTATCTTTTCGTGAAAATTACGGTTTTTTTGTTCAAAATTGCTGCGTATTTTGCTGGAATTCAAATCTTTCTTTTCTTTTGCCTGAGGCATCCGACTGGAAATCATTTCTTCCATCATCTGCTGCGGTGTCTGTTTTTTGACTTTGCCGCCGCCCATGTTTTTCAGTACGATATGTGTCGGCTGACCGGCATACTTGCGGCCGATATAGTCGTGGTACCAAAAGACGGGAAAGAAAATAATTTTGACGTAAGATAATTTTTTGGCTTTTTTAAATCCCCAAATCCAAACCGGAATGATCATCAGCAAAGTGAATAAAAACATATATTCGGAGGGTTGGTCGATAACACCGCCTTCCCGCCAAAAATCGCCGATGATTTCCCAGTAACGTTTCTGGAAAATGTCAAAATGCCAAAAATAATTCATAATAAGGCCGATGATCCAGATGTATAAAACCGTCCATCCGGCCATAATCAGAGCCAGTCGCAGGTATTGTGCCAACTTTTTCATGTTTACATCTCTTTGGCTTGAGAAGCAATTCTCCAGCCTTGGAAGTTGGTTCTTGCGCCCTCGGCAATCAGTTCTTTTTCTTTGGCGCGTTTAAGCATCGCGATACGCCCGGCAATCGGACTGGCAATATGTTGGTTCCAACGTGCGGCATTTGCTTCCAGCTGATGACCGACGTTGTTGCGGCGCGTCTGCAACTCCTGCTCGTCGGCAGCCTGGGCTGAAGCTTCTTCGCTCATATTGCGCGGCGCGTGATTACGGGTATATGCTTCTTCCAGTTGCTGTCCGTGTTGATAGTCCTGCTCAATTTGTTCTTCCCGAAGTTGTCCTTTTTTCTTGGTCAGGCTGGTATGGAGGTTGGCAAGTGCAACGTTTTCGCGAGGTTTTTCGCCCATTTCGGCAAATCTCAGATGCAGCATGTTGTTCAATGATGATTTTGAGGCACGCTGAGCCATGCGATGATAGTCTTCAATGGAACCCATGACGTTGGTCTTAATCGGTATCATTCCGGTCGGTGCAGCTGTGTTAACCTGCCGGAGGTTGGTTCCGGCGATATAACCCTGTTTTTCCGCTTCGGTAACCTGATTGAGCGAAGCGCGGGCGGTTTCTGTCTGGGCTTTGAAGGCTTCAGTCAGATCTTTGCCTGCAAACGCCTTTCCGTCTTTGGCAACGGCATCAAGCATTTGCGCTTCTGCCATCAGGACGGCAGATTGATCAACTATCGATTCGAAAGTGATGCGCTGACTTTCCTGCAAAGCAAAACGACCGCCGGTTTCGCAAAGCTTTTTCTGTGAAGCGACCATATCGGTATAGATTCTATTGGCATTGTCAAAAAGCTCTTTTTGTCCTTTGTCTTTTTGCAGCGCTTGCATGCGTTGCTGAACCAGCTTGGGGTTTTGAGCGACTTCTTCGGCTGAAATGCCGAGGGTTTGGTACAGAGAGTCTTTGATAGCCTTGTGTCTGAGCGACATCTCGATGATTTCTTTGGTGCGGGAATCTTCTTTGATGTTTGCAGCGTCAACACCCATATATTTGGCCAAAGCCAAAACATCGGAGGCTGAATCTCCGGTCATCCGGCCTTCGCCGATGGCGGTGGCAATGTCTTGCACGTTTTTGAGCCTTCCGTGATCGCGTTTTTTAATTTCATCGCTGGTTTTTTTACGCATTTCGGCAACGCTCTCAAAAGTCTTATATGCATTGGTTCCTTTGGCTTTTTTGACGTGGGCACGATGACGGATGCCGGTCTCAATGATGCGGCGTTCCAGGCGGGCATAAGCGGTCCCCGCGGCTTTTTCGATTTTGCCGCCGGCCCAGCAGAAGAGGGCAATCATCCATTCGTTGTACATATACTTAATGACGTCGTCTTCTTTGAAGCTGTTCTTTTTGTCGTCATCATTTTTGACGTCATCGTCATTTTTCTGATTGGTGGCACCCTGTGCGTCGCTACCTTTAAGTTGGTCGCGTTCGGCTTCCAACTTAGTACGTTCATCAACGCTCAGAACTTTGTTGTTCAGCATTTCGTTGATTTCCGCAATTCGCCTCTCGGCCCCCTGATTGACCGTTACGGCAGGTTTGGAACTGCCTTCGCCCGTTTTGACAGCGGCTGTTTGCGGCTGGGACGGGTCTTTTTCGACCGGAGGGGGTGTTGTTTGTTCTGGTGCCATCTCTTTATCCTCTTTTAGACTTTGTTAAATCTAATTCTGTATTTATAGTAACATCGTTTTTTTGTTTTGTCTATATTTTTCTGTAGACAAATTGCCGGGTTAAACCTTCAGTTTCTTTAAAAAGTCCCCGATTTTGCGGTTGTATATCAGGCCGTCGCGCGGAGTCGGTTTGATCAGCCCGAAAAAGCGCGGTTTAATTTTGTCAATTTCAATCGGCGAAAAGATGGCCGGGTTAGTGGTCAGAGCCTGAAAAGAGCCGTCGGGATCCTTGAGCGCCGTTTTGAAATAGCCGTGAACCAGACGTTCGGCGTTAATGGGGAACATTTTCTTTTCGATGGCCTGAATGTATTTGCGGGCGCGTTCGCCGCGTTTACGGTGTTCTTCGATGATTTCTTCTTCGATTTTGCGATGTTCGTATTCGAGCAGGCGTTTTTCGTACGCAATTTCGCAGCCTTCAATTTCGAACAGAATTTCAACATAGGAAACGACCGCCATTTGCAGGTTCTCATCGGTATGCTGTTCGGCAAAATCAAGCAATTCTTCGTCAGAAGCGTTGGGCTTGATTTTGATAATGTCATCAGGAAATGCTTCGAACATCGTGTCCCAACCCTGTAACACGTCAATGCTGATCAGGTTGCCGAGGCTGGGTGTGTACCGCGGGTAAAGCACTTGCGCTTTGATGTGGAAAACCGGTGCTTCCAGGCTGTGAGAAGAAGCTATGGCCTGAATGGCGTCAACATAATTGCGGTAAGCCGTGTACAGCTTTTGTTCGGCCAGTTCCAAAGCGTCGGCAACTTCATCGTCGCTGGCGTCTTTTTTGATCGGTTGCGGTTCCGGTTCTTCAAGCATGATCCGGGTATTGTTTTTTTCTTCTTCGATATTTTTCAATTCCGATTGAATAAAATTGTCGAGAAGCAGGTTGAACTCGTCGTCCTGATCGGAAGGAAAAGTGGCCTTGCCTTCGGGAACGTCGTCGGTCAGTCTTTTTATGATGTCTTCGGAATCTTCGCTCATGGTAACCTCAATTAATGTTGATATTAGAAATTTTCCGCTGTGTCCGGTGATCGAATATAATAATACGGTCCGGCCGGTTGCCGCCGTTAACCAAGATGTACAGACGATCAGGACCGGAAGATATTTGCACAATTTGCGAACCGTCGGGTTCTTCAAGCGAAAACTGCACCTCGGCGGAAGTTGCGCCGCGTCCGCCGATGCGTCCGGCAAAGCGGGCGATCAGAAGCACGGTGCCGAAAAGCAGCAAAAAGGTCATCAACAAGACGGCGGCCTTAATCAGTCTGAGTTTCAGCATCAACTTAAATCCTTGCAATTTGGCAAATAACATGTATACATTTATCAAATTATATAACATAAATTTTATTTTCGCAAATATGAATATAGATGACGGTAACATATTTTTTTCGACACCGGCTACAACTGCCCAGGCGGGGATGCGGCTGGACCGTTTTTTGCGCGAGACCGTACCCGGAATGTCTCGTTCGCGGTTGCAAAAACTGATTGCCGCCGGTTATGTGAGTTCGGACGACAATATTATCACCGACAATGATTTTAAAGTGCGCAGCGGCGACAGTTTTGCGATTATGGTACCGCCGCCCGACGAAGCCGAACCCGAAGCAGAGAATATTGAACTGGAAATCGTTTATGAAGATGACGATTTGATCGTTATCAACAAACCGGCCGGGATGACCGTGCATCCGGCGCCGGGTGCTTATCACGGAACGCTGGTGAATGCCCTGTTGTATCATTGCCGCGACAATCTGTCGGGAATCGGCGGTGTCAAACGGCCGGGAATTGTGCATCGGATCGATAAGGATACCAGCGGTTTGCTGGTGGTTGCCAAAAACGATTTTGCTCATCAGGGGCTGTCTGCTCAGTTTTTTGATCACAGTATTGAACGGACTTATTATGCCGTGGTGTACGGAATGCCGCGGCCGACTGCCGGAACCGTGTGCGGCAACATTGCCCGCAGCCGGTTTGACCGTAAAAAAATGGCGGTGGTCGAAAGCGGCGGCAAGACGGCTGTAACGCATTATCAATGTCTGAAAAGCCTCAGTGACGCCGTTAGCCTGATAAAATGCAATTTGGAAACCGGCCGCACCCATCAGATTCGGGTGCATATGGCTTCGGCAGGCTGTCATCTGGTAGGGGATCAGGTATATGTCAAACCGGGGAAAACGCAGATCAGGGGAGTGACGCCGGCGGTTAAAAATTATGTCAATGCGTTTCCGCGGCAGGCTTTGCACGCGGCGTCGCTGGGCTTTATTCATCCGCGCTCCGGAGAATTTATGCAGTTTGCGGTCGATTTTCCGTCCGATATGCAGCAGCTTTTGGAAGTTTGCTCTCTGATCTGATAATGTAAATTATCTTCTACAACTTTTTGGCGCAATAATGGGAAGTGTACAAACTTTTCGTTATCGGTTAACTAATTTTAAGTACTTCTCCAAAAAAGAAATTCAGTTTACAACACAACTAACGCAGAGGTTGAATTTTTTTATATCATCTCCAAATGATAATCCAATATGCAGGAGGTTTTTTTATGGATAATCAGATTTCGTTAGACGGGTTGGACTTCTCCCCGGAGGTTAATTTATCTAGGTATTTGCAAAACATTAAACAATTCCCTATTTTGTCGCAGGAAGAGGAGTATAATCTGGCTAAAGAATATATCCGTACCCACGATGCCAAAATATCCTACCGTCTGATTACGTCGCATTTGCGGCTGGTGGTTAAAGTCGTTTCCAAGTTTCGCGGATACGGACTTCCGGTTGCAGAGATGATTTCCGAAGGAAACATCGGTTTGTTGTACGCGATTGACAAGTTTGATCCTGACAAGGGCTTTCGTTTTTCAACTTATGCGTTATGGTGGATCAGGGCCGCCGTGCAGAAATATGTGTTGAATTCGTGGTCGCTGGTTAAGATCGGAACCACAGCCGCCCAGAAGAAATTGTTCTTTAATCTACGCAAGGTGAAAAACCGTCTTAATCTTACCGATGATCGTGAAATGTCGCAGGACGTGATTCAAAATATTGCCAGTTCGCTGGACGTCAGCATGCAGGAGGTTACGGATATGAACACGCGGCTGAAGTCTCATGACGGGTCGTTGAACGTACTGGTTGATTCTTCCTCAGACAACGGATCCGAATTGCTGGACTTTATTGCCGATACCAAGCCGAATCAGGAAGAATGGCTGAGCCGGACCGAAACAATGAATTATCGCAAAAAGTTGTTTAATCAGGCGTTGAGTTGTCTTAATCCGCGTGAAAAAGACATTTTGTTTAAACGTCGTTTATATGAAAAATCGATTACTCTGGATGATTTGAGCAAATCTTATGCCATTTCGAAAGAGCGGGTACGGCAAATTGAGCTCAATTCGATCCGTAAAATCCGTAAAGCGGTGGAAGTTATGCAGTAACAAACAGTTTAATACGGAGGATGTGTCATGGCGGACACAACGATATCGGACATTTTTTCCCGCAATGAAAAAATGCCGGAAACTTCGGATGGCGACCGGCCGTCGCCTGACCGGGAAACCGCTTTCGGAAGTGCGGGGTGTATGTTTGACCGTCTGACTGGGCTGCCCAGTTTCCATTTGTTTGAAGACCGTTTGCAGACGGCGTTGACCGGAGAACTGCTGAAAGACATCCGGATGCGCCGATTTCAGATTGCGGTGATCGGCGTTTTTATTCGTGATTTGCCGCAAACCGGGGACGAGGCGGTTCAAAAACAAATTTTACGCCGGGTGGCGGATATGTTGCAGCAGGCGTTGCCAAAAAATTATACAGTGGCGCGCGGGATTAATTATCATTTTTGGATTATGGTGCCGAATATCGGCGGAAGTGCGGAAATCGGAATTGAAACCGAAAAAATTGCCGCGCTGTTGTCGCAGCCGCTTATTGTCGGGTCTTACGGATACCGGCTGGCCTATAATATCGGTGTCAGTATTTTTGACGGTGATGCCGTCAGTCAGGCGACGCTGGTCGGTCAGGCGATTGCGGCGCTGCAGAAAGCAATTGATTCCGGCGACAACCGGATAGTCTATTTTGCAGAGCTGGTTCCGTAGAGAACAGAGATTGTCCGTCACGCAGAATAAGGCGGGCGCGTTCGGTATAAGCGCCCGAAAAGTCGTGAACGGTTAAGCCGGGTAGGATGCGTGTCGGCGCTTTTGAGTCTTTGCGGGCGGAAATCAAGACACGTTTTGCCGTTTGTCCGGTCTTGGAAAAAAGCGGCACAATGACGGCGGCGCCCGCTTTTTTATACAGAGAAGACAAGATTTGATCCAGCGCTTCGGCACGGTTGATAATATAAAAATAACCGTGCGGCCGCAGCATTTTCAAACAAAAAGCAATCCACGCCGAAAGGTCGAATTGTTGAAGGTTGTGGGCGGCAGCCTTGCTCGGGTTGGGCGAAGGCATATCGTGATCGGTGTAGGGCGGGTTGGTGATCACATGATGAAAACTGCAGTTGGCAAGTTCTTTGAGCGGTTGCCGGATATCGGCGTTGATATATTTCAGCTTGTCAAAACCGTTGGCGGCGGCGCTCATGGCCGACAACTCCGCCAGCCGGGGTTGAATTTCGATTCCGGTAATTGAGATTTGGGGAAAACGGCGGGCCAGGCACAGCGAAACCGCTCCGGTGCCGGAACCAACATCGAGAATTCTTTCTCCGGGGGCGGCGCCGTCAAGTAGGGAAGACAAAAATACGGCATCCGAAGAGGCCCGATAACCGTCGTTTGGTTGAAAAATCTTTATTTTCTTGTCTAATAAGTAGTCTTGAGTATAATCGGCCATAAACATGTTCTCCTTGCCCACTGATGATAACGGGAAAAATAAAAAATGCCAGTGAATATTACAACTTTGAAAAATGTTCTTTCTTTAAAAAACGATTTTGATTTATTTGTTTTTGATGTTTTTGGCGTGCTATGGGACGGCAGCCGTTTATATGAAAATGCGGCGGTGCATTTGGCGGCGTTGAAACAGGCGGGAAAAAAGGTAGTTATCCTTTCCAACGGAACCGAACGGGTCAAAGCTATGGAAAAAAGCCAGTCGGCCCGCGGTTTGGAAAAGGGTGTTCATTATGATCGGATTTTTTCGTCGGGAGAGCTGGCGTACCGTTGTTTCTCCGCTGACCGCCGGCGGCTGAAATACTATGTTTACGGCATAAAAGAAGCAGCCTTGTTTGCCGGCAGTCGTTATGTTGAAGTCACCGAGCCCGCAGTTGCCGATTTTGTTTTTATCGGTATTCCGAAAGTTTGCCGGGAAGGAAAGACGGTAAACGTTTTGACGGTTGAGCCTTTCAAGCACGAGTTGCAGAAATTTGCCGAACAGGGATTGACGCTGGTTTGTGCCAACCCCGATTTGCGTGCTTATGTCGGCGGCTATGACGAACCGGTTGTCTGTCAGGGGAGTTTGGCACGTTATTATGAGGAAATCGGCGGTGAAACGGAGTATTTCGGCAAACCGTATCCGGAGATATTTGTTGCGGCGTTGGAGGAATATGAAAATATTGCGCCCGAAAGAATCCTGATGGTGGGCGATACGTTGGAAACCGATATTTTGGGGGCTGCCAGTTTAGGGTTGAAAACCGCGTTGATAACTTCGGGAATCAGTTACAAAAATATGACAGACGAAGGCGAATTTGACGACTTGCGCGCCTATATGAAAGATTTGCGGATAGAAGCCGACTATTTATTGGAAGCGGTATAAACCTTGTTCAGGTTACCAGTCGGCGGTAAAACTCAACGCATGGATCTGATCATACTGACACCGACGTTCATTCCCTGCAAAGTGTTAAAATTATCGGCTGGCATTTCGAGTTTGCGGATACATTGTTGTTGGATTTCGTTGGCCAAAGACCAGTCATCGTTCTTTTGAGCCAGTGTGCCGTTGTCTTTTAATTCGTGAAAACGCTCCAACATACAGGAATAGAGCTTGCCGTTTTGAGTTTGCGGGGTTTTGTCGGCGGGAGTGGCTGAACAACCGGCAACAAGCAGGACAAAAATGATGGCGGAAAGGTTGTTTTTCATTGGTATTGTCTCTCATATATTTCAGTTTTTTATCATATTAGAAAAAAAGTGCAAAGAATAGGTTAACAAATAAAAATATCTTCAAATTTGTTATTTTTTGATAGATTTTTGCTTTCTGTCGTGCTATAGGAATGGCAGAAATTTTTTTCTAAACATGGTTAACATTAACAAGGAAATAAAATGTCAGAAGTGAAAATGAAAATGATGGACGGTAACGAAGCTGCCGCTTCGGTTGCCCATCGTATGAACGAAGTATGCGTTATTTATCCGATTACCCCGTCGTCGCCGATGGGTGAGTGGGCTGACGCATGGTCTGCCGCCAAGCAGAAAAACCTGTGGGGGATTGTGCCCGAAGTTCAGGAAATGCAGTCGGAAGCCGGTGCCGCCGGTGCTTGCCACGGTTCTGTTCAGGCAGGTGCGCTGACCACTACCTTTACCGCTTCGCAGGGACTGTTGCTGATGATCCCGAATATGTACAAAATAGCCGGCGAACTGTCGCCGTTTGTCATGCATGTTGCCGCACGTTCGCTGGCTTATCATGCCTTGTCGATTTTCGGTGATCATACCGATGTGATGAGCTGCCGTCAGACCGGTTTTGCAATGCTGTGCTCCAACTCGGTGCAGGAAGCCCACGATATGGCCGCGATTGCCCAGACTTCGACGCTGCGTTCGCGTGTGCCGTTCATGCATTTCTTTGACGGTTTCCGCACTTCTCACGAAATTAAGAAAATCAAAGTGCTTTCCGATGACGATTTGAAAGCGATGCTGGAAGGCGTGGATTATTCTTTCAACGCCAAACACGCTCTGCGTCCTGAAGCGCCGGTTATCCGCGGTACCGCTCAGAACCCCGATGTATTCTTCCAGGGCCGCGAAGCCTGCAATCCTTTCTATGACAAAGTTGAAGGAATTGTTGCGGAGGAAATGGACAAATTTGCCAAGATTTCCGGCCGTCAGTATCACATCGTTGACTACACCGGTGCCGAAGATGCCGAACAGGTTATCGTTATTATGGGTTCGGGTGCCGAAACGGTTGAAGAAACCATTAACTATCTGAATGCCCAAGGTGCCAAGCTCGGTGTTTTGAAAGTTCACCTGTATCGTCCGTTCCCGGAAAAATCTTTCCTCAAGGTGTTGCCTAAGTCGGTTAAAGTGGTTTCGGTTCTCGACCGTACCAAAGAATCGGGCTCAATCGGCGAACCGTTGTATCTGGATGTTGTTGCAACACTCACCCAGGCGTTTGCCAACGGCGCAATTGCCCAGATGCCGAAAATTGTCGGCGGCCGTTACGGCTTGTCGTCCAAAGAATTTACCCCGGGTATGGTCAAAGCTGTATTTGACAACGGTTTTGCTGCCAAACCGGTTAACGGTTTTGCCGTTGGTATTACCGATGACGTAACTCACAAATCACTGGCTTTTGACGATTCAATTGACACCGAACCGAAAGACGTTGTTCGCGCCGTATTTTACGGTTTGGGTGCTGACGGTACCGTAGGAGCCAACAAAAACTCGATTAAGATCATTGCCGAAGATGCCGGTAAATACGGACAGGGTTATTTTGTATACGACTCCCGCAAGTCCGGTTCGATGACCACTTCGCACCTGCGTTTTTCCGATAATCCGATCAAATCGGCTTATTTGATCAATAAGGCAGATTTTGTTGCTTGTCACCAGTTCCCCTTCATGAACAAGGTTGACATTCTGAAGATTGCCAAACCGGGCGCGACTTTCCTGCTCAATGCACCGTATGCCGCTTCGGAAGTTTGGAATCATCTGCCGCGCGAAGTTCAACAGGAAATTATCGACAAGAAACTGAACTTTTATACTATCAATGCGGTGGAAGTTGCCCGCGAAACTGGTATGGGACAGCGCATTAATACCATTATGCAGGCTTGTTTCTTTGCCATTTCGAATATTCTGCCAAAAGATGAAGCAATTGCGCAGATTAAGAATGCAATTAAAAAGACTTACAGCAAGAAGGGCGATGCAATTGTTCAAAAGAACTTTGCCGCTGTTGATGCTTCTTTGGCTCATTTGCATAAAGTTGAATATCCGGCAACGGTTACTTCGACTTTCAACCGTCAGGCGCCGGTTCCGGCCAACGCTCCCGAATTTGTTCAGAAGCTGACGGCCGAACTGATTGCCGACCGCGGCGATCAGCTGCCGGTATCTGCTTTTGCAGAAGTTGTTGACGGTACCTGGCCGACCGGAACCACTCAGTATGAAAAACGCTGCATTGCAACCGAAATTCCGGTTTGGGATCCGGCCACCTGTATTCAGTGTGGCAAATGTTCGCTGGTTTGCCCGCACGGCGTGATCCGTATGAAGGTTGCTTCGGAAGAAGAACTGAAAAATGCACCGGCCAGCTTTAAATCGGCGCCGTACAAAGGCAAAGAATTTGCCGGCAAGCAGTTTATTCTGCAAATTTCGCCGGAAGATTGCACCGGATGCGGTCTGTGTGTTTCTGCCTGCCCGGCCAAAAATAAGGAAGATCCTGCGAAAAAGGCCATCAATATGGATCACATCGAAAATCATTTGGAACAGCAGGTTGCCAACTGGAAGTTCTTTGAAACACTGCCGTATGTTAAACGTACCGAAGTTGCCAAGAACCTGCCCAAGACCACACAGATGATTCAACCGTTGTTTGAATTCTCAGGCGCTTGCGGCGGATGCGGCGAAACACCGTATGTCAAATTGCTGACCCAGTTGTTTGGTGACCGGATGGTTGTTGCCAATGCAACCGGATGTTCTTCGATTTATTCGGGCAACCTGCCGACCACACCTTATGCCAAAGACGAAAAAGGTCATGGTCCGGCTTGGGCAAACTCTTTGTTTGAAGACAATGCCGAATTTGGTTTGGGAATGAGATTCTCAATTGACCAGCAGACGGCCTTTGCCAAAAAACTGCTGGAAGAACTGAAAGATCAAATCGGTGCCGAGTTGGTTGAAAAAATCTTGAGCAATCCGCAGGCCACCGATATTGAGATTGATGACCAGCGCGCCAACGTCAAAGCTCTACGTGACAGACTGGCAACTTTGGACAGTGCTGAAGCCAAACATTTGAACGAACTGGCCGATTATCTGATTAAGAAGTCGGTTTGGATCTTGGGCGGCGACGGTTGGGCCTATGATATCGGTTTCGGCGGTTTGGATCACGCGATTGCTTCCGGCAAGAACATCAATATCATGGTTATGGATACCGGCGTTTACTCCAATACCGGCGGACAGCAGTCGAAAGCGACCCCGATGGGCGCGTCGGCCAAGTTTGCAACGGCCGGCAAGGCTTTGCCGAAGAAAGATCTCGGCATGATTGCGATGTCTTACGGTAATGTATATGTGGCTCAGATTTCGGTCGGTGCCAACGATATGCAGACGATCAAAGCTTTGAACGAAGCAGAAGCTTTTGACGGTCCGTCGCTGATTATTGCCTACTCGCATTGTATTGCTCAGGGCTTTAACCTTGCGGACGGTCTGGAACACCAGAAGAATGCGGTTGAAACCGGCAGCTGGCCGTTGTACCGTTACAATCCGGAAAATATCCGCGAAGGCAAAGCGCCGTTGATGCTGGATTCTAAAGCGCCGACGAAACCGTTGTCCGACTATATGTCGAACGAAACGCGGTTCCAGGTTGTTAACAAGATGAATCCGGAACGTTATGAGACCTTGCTTAATAAAGCTCAGGAAAACGTTAAGGAAAAACGCAGCCTGCTGGAGCACATGGCCGAATACAAGGTTGAAGAAAACGATCCTTCTGCAGCCGAATAAGCCAACCGGCAATAAAAAAAGCACCTCTTCGGAGGTGCTTTTTAATTTTAAAAAACGGCGGATGTTGTTTGTCGGCCGGTGTGCTTAATGATGGGAGAATGAGACATACTGTTCAATTTTGTACTGTCTGATTTCTTTTTTTTGTCTGCGGATGATTACAAACTGGCAGAGGCATACGACGGCCAGTATGACGATGACAGTCAGCAGGATGAAAGTTTGTACAGTCATGTTTTCAATGTTTTAGAGTTAATAATGTAAAGATAATTTTTGATGTGGAAAAAATATCATGCTTAGGCGGTTATGGCAACAAAAAATGATGTGGATGGAAATTTGTATCGGTGTGAAGTAAGGAGAAGAGGGAAGAAAGTTAGAAGAGAGAGCGGAAAAAGAGAGGAAAAGACAAAGGAAAGAGGAAAGGCAAATAAGGAGATGAAAAAGATGGGGAAAAAGCGAAAAGTGCGGACAAGGACGGAGGAAAGTCGGGGTAAGCGGGGACAGAGTAAAGAGTGAGGCAGAGAGCGGAAAAAGAGAGGAAAAGACAAAAGAAAGAGGAAAGGCAGATAAGGAGATGAAAAAGATGGGGAAAAAGCGAAAAGTGCGGACAAGGGCGGAGGAAAGTCGAGGTAAGCGGGAGCAGAGGAGGAAAACAGAAAAGAGGACAGGGGCAGAAGGAGGCGAAGAAAAGAAGAAGGAGAGAGTAAGCGGGAATAGGGAAAAAGGGGCGTTGGAATTGACGGATAGGAAGGAACAATTTTAAAAAATTATTGCTTTTTGTAGTTTTTTGGCTAATATTATAAATATTGTAGAATTATTTAAAAATTAGAGTTTATGAACTTTATAATGATGTTTGTTTGCTTTATGCTGGCGTTTATATTCAGTTTTGTCACTTTGGTTTTTCAATTGAGTGACAATCGGTGGCCCAACGGCTGGCATATTTGCTATGTTTGTGCAAAAAAACTGTATGAATATACGGCAATTGCACATGTATGTGCCGGTCTGGTCTGGCTGTTTGTGGAGATTCCGTTGTGGAGTTTTTACATTTCCGGCGCACTGTTGGTTTTAGCCCTGTTGTTGTGGGTTCTGCCCGATCTGCGACAGTACGCGGACTTTGTGTGTTCGGTTTTTCGGATAAGGAGCTGGCGGCAATAAGCGGCATGTGATGAAAAAAGAGAGTTGTCTGTGAAGACCACTCTCTTTTTTTATTACATGCTTTCCAGAAAACCCCGAGTTTACCCGGGGTTGAATGTTAAGGTGTTGGAACAATACTGTTCTATACCAGCGGGCGTGATCAAACCATTAGACCTAAAGCTGTTTTTAAATCCTCTGTTTAGCGAGGGAATATTGACTGTTAACATGTTACATATTTTGT
>OHQF01000213.1_pt1 | contig 43558 bp, 38 predicted proteins | sample 1578001 | NCBI WGS metagenome assembly OHQF01 (sample SAMEA3879538, study PRJEB24766) | human gut metagenome | biome: human-associated habitat; feature: feces | place: USA | collected 1985/1987 | reverse complement strand
GGGTTTTTGCTGCCGGTCAGGCAGAACAAAAACACCCCCGAAAATCGGGGGTGTTGATTCAGCCTTAATTTTTTTGTTGTAAAAAATGTTCTATTTCTTCTAATGAACGCGCCGGAGACGTATTGAAATCAATCGTTCTGCCACCGATCTCACAAGTATGGGTTTGGGGATTGTAACAACAAAACGGCGTTGAAAACGAAGCGCCATAGTTGGGAGTATCGTCAATTTGGATATCAATGTGGTTTTTAAGGCAATATTCGGCCTTCGCCGTATTCCACAACTCGTCGGGAACCTTAAAATTGCCGTTGGAAAAATATTTTACCTGACCGCGGCTGGCAAAATGATCAATCAGCGAAAAAATATGATTATAGCCGATATGCCACGCGTTCAGAAAGTTTTGAACCACCAAATGCGGACCACCGGAAATAACATAAATTTCATATCCTTTATCCAACGCCAACGCCGCAAAATCGCGAAAAAAAACCGGTGCCTCCGTAATAACGCCGTGAAAGTCTATGCCGATTTTATACTTAGAATCCGTCATTGTCATCTCCTCCGAAAACCGAAGCTACCGCATCTTTTAACGAGTTCGGACTCAAGGCCGAAAGCGGATTAAGACTGACTTTGGGGTTGGAGGAAGTGCCGGTAATCGAATAATTAGCCGCAAATACGGTTCCATCTTTTCCTGCCAACAGGTTTCCGACCAGCGGAATTCTCCCGATCATCGTGTTTAGTCCGTAAGCCGGAGCAATCATCCCCTTGATGCTAATATCCTCGTTGGCGGTGTTATACGCACCGCTGAAAGTCAAGCCTAACACGTTGCCGTAAGTCTTAGCATTTTTTACAGATAATATATGATTTCGATATTTAAACGGGGCATCAAAATGAGAAAACGTCATTCCCTCCCCGGTCAGCAAGTCAACCATGCCGGTAAACGACGCCACCGTCAGAAGCTTGGCCAGTACCGGCGTGTTATGAAGGCTGAAATCGCGGATTTTGGCATGACCAATAAACTGTTTGTCCGCGCCGCGTTTAGCTTCGATTTGCAAATTGCCGCCGTGCATGTCGTTATATATCCTTAAAAAACGCAGCGTATTTCCGGCATGATTGCTGCTGATGGACAATAGCCATTCTTTGTTGGGGCGCGGAACATAGTCAACTTTCAAATTCATGCTTCGGTTATTGTCATAATTGCCGATCATATGAATCTCGTGTACCCCGACGCCGTTACGCAACTGCGCACTGCCTGCAAAACCGGTTACCGATACGTCCGAGTTGGTCCACAGGCGGTTAACGGCAATATTTATATCAACATCGGGCGTATTTTCCCACCCGGAATCGTCATTGCTGCTGCCTGAAGTTTCTTTTTCGCTACGGTTAAAGAACTCCGACAAATCATAACTGTTGCCCGAAATATTGATTTTAGCAATGCCTTTTTTAGAAGCCGGCATTTCGATCTTGGCACTGGCACGGGTTTTGGGCCCCTTGATATTCTCAATATCCACCACCCGCAAATTGCCTGACCGGTCAAAATTGACTTTGCCGGCAATGTCAAAACCGTTTTTATGCAACTTGAAATTCGGAATTGCGGTCAATTTCCCTTTTTTCAGCACCAACCGGGCGGTAAGATCTGCCGGCGCACCGTAATGTTTAACAAAACCGAGAAAACTGTAGTTCATCGCCGAGCGCCCCAACGCCGCTTTGAGGTCTATCGTCAGATCGTCATTATGCGCTACGGTTGCAACGGCATCAATATCCGCCGTACCTTCAAAATACGGCGCTTTCAGCATTGCATAATCCACTCCCAGTTTTTTGGCAGTGGCCGCATCCATTTTCAGATTTATTTTATAACGGCTGCGATAATCTTTATTTTGCTTAAAGTTTTCGTCCCACACCACATTTAACGGCACACCGTCAAAACCGGCTTTGCCGGTGACCAACATCCCCTGGTTGTCAACCTGCAAAAGCAGATCTTCCGCCGTAACCGACCGACCGTCCAAAGCGTCTTTTATCCGTACATTACGCAATTTTGAGCGAACGGCTACCTTAACGTCGTCATAATCGAGATCTTTTTTCAATTCGAAATTAAGTTTTAATTCGGTTTCCGCTTCTCCTTCAATCATGTCCGGTTTCAACCCCATCTGTGATGTAAAAGCCAGCGGCTGATGATCAATCAGACGAAGAGCGTCGCTGATTGATGAGGCGGAAACCAGCCGGATATCGATGTAATTGTTATATTTGTCAAGATCATAAATCCGCACGTTTCCTTCATTGAGCATGATGCCGTCGGAAACAGCTTTATCCAACGCAATGTTAATGCTGCCGGGTGTGACCGAAAACTGGCCGTAGACGTTTTTGACCATCGGCATCGTATTAATATAACGTAGATTGGAATCGGCAATATAGGCGCCGCCGCTCAAATCGGACAAACCAAACTTTTTGCTCTTTTTGTCATAGCCAAAATCAAATTTAAAACGGGCATCCCGAGCATCACCGCCGAAAATACTGTCTTTGCACCATTCCCAGGCATCGGGTGCAATATAACGCGGCCAATAAGTGTACAACTCATCAAGCTTCAACTTCTTAATGGCTGCAGTCAGTGACAATTTAAGGTTTTTCTTGGAGTTTTTCAGCAAATAATCCGCCAGCCCCGAAACATTGAAGTCGAGCGTTACCTTTTGCGCCCCAAGATAAAAATCGGCGTTTTTTACCGCAACCCTGTCTAAACCACCGTTTATTTCTCCTTCAAGCATAAAGGAAGAAATGTCATATTTCGAGGCTTCGTCTTCGGCATCAAACAAAATATAACCGCGACCGCCTTCGGTTTGGAATTTGATTTTTTCCAACGCAGTGTCTACCGCCTCAATCAGGTTGTCGCGATTTTTCAGAAATTCGTTAAAATTGATTAGTACCGCAACTTTACCGTTGATCGGCAGGTTAACATTGTACCAGTCGCGTCTGCCGCTGCCGTCAACATAAGTATCAACAATGTCTGCCGGTACCAGATCGGAAAAATAAATCTGTGCCGCCAACCGGTTATCCGACGGTCGGTAACGTGCTTCCATTCCCACATTCACCAACTTGTCGCGCAGTTTGACCGCTCCGCCGATTTCGGTTTCGATATCACTGAAATTACGTTCAAAACGATAATTCAGATCGGCAAATTCCCATTTGCGTCCCAAATCGATTTCATGAAACTCCACTTTGCCGTTGTTAATGGCAATATCATTGATATAGCTTTCCGAATAAGTGCGGTCGGGAGAATTAAAACGTTCCAAAAATTCTTCAAAAGCCGTCACATAATAGTCGATCTGGCGACGGCTGACTTCCGAAGCCTTGTTTTTGTCCTGCACACCGTAATCGGTAAAAATATAAACCGACGGATTATTTACTTCGATCGAACTCGGCGCAATCACGCCTTGCAAAAGCGCTTTGATGCTGAACGAGACCGCAACGTCGGGAGCGTTTACCTGCATATGGCCGTTATTTTCTTCATAAACAACATTGCGGGCAATAATTTTGATCGGTTTAATCGAACGGACCAGTTCAATATTCACACTGTCCACCGTAACTTCCGCGTTTTCATTGTCCTGATTGAGGGCAGCGATGATATACGGCTTCAGGAACGGAACCGTAATCGGTCCGCGGTACAACTGCCAAATGAACAGCAACAGTCCGATCAGCAGCAGCACAACCGTATAGTCAAAGATTTTGCGGGCAATATAGAGCCGGTTGGACACTTTTTTCATTTATTGCTTACCTTATCAGCCAAAGCCGCTTCCAAAAACAAGTCTATGTCACCGTCCAACACCGCTTTGGCATCCGAATTTTCAACCCCTGTACGCAAATCCTTAATCAACTTGTAGGGTTGCAGAACATAAGAACGGATCTGATAACCCCAACCGTTGTCTCCCTGGGTGTCGCGTTCGCTTTCGGCGGCAGCTTCACGTTTTTTCAACTCCATTTCATATAAGCGCGAACGCAGCATTTTCCAAGCCGCATCACGGTTCTGAAACTGAGAACGCTGATTTTGACACTGGACGACGATGCCGGTCGGGATATGGGTAATCCGCACTGCCGAATCGGTCTTATTAATATGCTGTCCCCCGGCCCCCGAAGCACGATACGTGTCTACCCGACAATCGGACTCGTTGATTTCGATGTGTATTTCATCGTCAATATCCGGATAAACTCCTACCGAAGCAAAACTGGTATGGCGACGGGCATTACTGTCAAAAGGCGAAATACGCACCAAACGGTGAACACCGCTTTCTGATTTGAGCCAACCGTAGGCATTATGACCGCCGATCTTAATCGTGACCGATTTCAAACCGGCCACATCGCCTTCCGCTTCTTCGACATATTCAACTTTATAATGATGAGCCTCGGCCCAGCGCGTATACATTCTCAGCAGCATTTCCGCCCAATCCTGAGCTTCGGTGCCGCCACTGCCGGCATGGATTTCCAGAAAAGCGTCGTCTTTGTCCGCTTCGCCGGAAAGCAAAGCTTCCAGCTCGCCGCGGCGGCTGTGGGCTTTGAGTTCGCGAAGTTGGACAATGATGTCATCCACCAGTTCCTGATTATTTTCTTCCTCTGCCAGTTCACAAAGCTCTGTCAGATCTTTTAACGAGCTTTCGGTTTGCTGAAACGAAGTCAGATTTTCTTCCAGCGCATTTTTCTCGCTCAACAGTTTCTGCGCCCGCGCCGCATCATTCCATAATTCCGGCGCCGCTGTCAGCGCATTGAGTTCCTCCAACCGCAAGACTGCATTGTCATAGTCAAAGAGACCTCCTCAGCAGTGCCAGCGACTGCCTGATTTCTTCAATAAGCGATAAAACTTCTGCCTGCATGTTTCTTCCTTCAATTAAGATGATTAATATTGAGTTCCCAACTGGAAATTTTCGGCTTCGTCCGAATTTCCGAATTGTTTAAAATCACCGCGACCGCTGCTTTCTTCGTCATCGGAATTGCCACCGACAACCCGCTGGGCCGCTTTGTCAAAGCTGAATTCCGGCTTGAGGGCTTCGGTTATAACCACAGAATCTCCGGGCACAGCCGGCTTGCCGGTGTGATAGTTGATGCGCACCAGTTTGATGCCGGCCGGAATACGGAACGGAATATCGGGCTGATCTTTGAGGGCTTCTTCCATAAAACGGTAAAAAATCGGCAACGCCGCGCTGGCACCGGTTTCACGGCGTCCCAGCGAACGCGGCTCGTCAAACCCGACATATGTTCCGACTACCAGATCAGGCGAAAAACCGACAAACCAACCTTCTTTGTTGTCGTTGGTGGTTCCTGTTTTGCCGCCGAGATGTTTTTTCAAAGCCCGCAAACGGGCCCCGGTGCCGCGCACCGCCACGCCTTCGAGAATTGATGTCATCTGATAAGCAGAAAGGCTGTCAAACAACTGTTCCCGGTTATCCTGAAGAACCGGCATCGTGTCTTCCTGCCAGACATCATAATTGCAATCACCACAAACCCGGTCATCCTGTTTGAGTATTGTGCGTCCGTAACGATCCTGAATACGTTCAATCAGGTAAGGTGTCACTTTCTTGCCGCCGTTGACAATTTCTGCATAGGCGGCGGTCAAATCCATCAGCCGTGTCTCTCCGGCACCTAACGACATTGACAACAATTTCGGCAGATTTTTATTAATGCCGGCTTTTTTGGTAAAAGCGGAAATTTTATCCATTCCCACTTCCTGGGCCAAACGTACTGTCATCAGATTGCGCGATTTTTCAATACCTTCACGCAGCGTCATCAGACCGTAAAACTTTTTGGAATAATTGACAGGTTTCCACTTTGGCAATCCCGCCCCCTGATCCAGCACAAACGGTGCATCCAAAATCAGATCGGTGGGCGAATAGCCGTTTTCCAATGCGCAAAGATATACAAAAGGTTTAAAAGAAGAACCGGTTTGCCGACGTGCCTGAGTGGCACGATTAAATTGCGAGCGCTGATAAGAATAACCGCCGACCATAGCCAAAACTCTGCCGGTATGCGGATCAATCGCAATCAGACCACCGTCAACGTCGGGGACCTGGCGCAAATTATAAGCAGAAGCCGGCAATTTTTGTTTTTTGATTTTCTCCTCACTAATTTTTTCAACCCAAACCACATCACCGGCGTTCAGTACTTCTTTAACCGATTTCGGCGCGTTGCCCACCGCCTGGTTCGGCAAATTTTTGCCAGCCCACGAAAGCACCGAAAGCGGAATGACTCCGTCAGTGCCGTCCGCCGTCTTTATTTGCGCCTGAGCATTATTGACCAGCGTAACCACTGCTTTTTGCCATGATTTGTCGGCACCGGACGGCAAATCGGTTTTTTGAAGCACCGACATATAATCGTCTTCAAGTGCAATGTTGGCCGAAGCGCCCCGCCACCCGTGGCGGCGATCGTAGTTTTGCAGTTCTTCGCGGAAAACTCGGGTAGCAATTTCCTGCAACTTGGGATCGACGGTCGTACGGACGATGAGGCCGCCTTCGTTCAGGGCTTCTTCGCCAAACTGTTTTTCAATCACCCGCCGGGTCTCTTCGCTGAAATAATCGGCATGTTTGAGGAAGCGGTTATCCCGTTCAACCACTTTCAACGGCTGGGCTTTGGCCTCTTCGGCCGTCACTTCGTCAATATAGCCTTCTTCAAGCATACGGCCGATCACCCAATTGCGACGCCCCACTGCCGCTTCATGACGGGTATGAGGATTGTAATTGTTCGGTCCCTTTGGCAGCGCGGCCAGATAAGCGGCTTCTTCTACCGTGAGTTCGGCCAACGGCTTGTCAAAATAGTTCAGTGCCGCAGCCGCCACCCCGTAAGAACGGTTACCGAGATAAATTTCGTTCAAGTACAATTCCAGAATATGATCTTTGGAAAAAGCCTGTTCAATCCGCCAGGACAACAACGCTTCTTTGATTTTGCGCACGTAAGAAACTTCGGAAGAAAGCAAAAAGTTTTTGGCGACCTGCTGGGTTATGGTCGATGCGCCAGAGGGACGACGTCCGCTGCCGATATTTTTGACATTGCGCAAGATCGCGCGTATAATTCCGAAATAATCAATTCCCGAGTGAGTATAAAAGTTTTTGTCTTCGGCGGCGATAAAAGCCTGCTTAACGCGGTCGGGAATTTTGCCGACCGGCATAAACAACCGCTGTTCCACCGCATATTCTTTCAGCAACTGGCCATCACCGGCAAACAACCGCGTCGTTACCGCCGGTTCATATTTCTCCAACTGCCGGTAATCGGGCAGCGTTTGGCTGAACCGCCAGAGATAACTGATAATTACGACCAGAAGAATCAGAGCAAAAAAGAAAAAAGTGCTCAGAATGGAAGACAACGTTTTAAACATATTTACACCCACAGATTAAACCATGCACACACTCTTAGCAGTTTTTATTGTAAACGACAATAAATTTTCTCACTTTATCAGCCGTCAAAACAGAGATTTGTGCTTCATATCTTCAAAATAACGGTCAACGGCAGCGGCGGCGGAGACTGCCAGCTTGCGGCGGTAGCTTTCCTGACGCAGCAGGCGTTCTTCGTTTTTGTTGGAAAGATAACCCATTTCCAGCAAAACCGACGGCACATCAGGCGCTTTCAAAACGGCAAAGCCGGCAAAACGATGGGTATCGCTGATCAATTTGACCGATTTGCGCATTTCATCTTCCAGACATTTGGCAAATTCGGAAGAACGATTGCGGGTTTCGCGCTGGGCCAAAGAAATCAATACGTCGCTCACTTCTTTTGACTGCTCGACCAGATTGAGACCGCTGATCACATCAGCTTTGTTTTCACGTTCGGCCAACGCTGCGGCTTCCTTGTCGGAAGCGGTTTCGGAAAGTGTATAAACCGACAGGCCGGTCGCTTTGCGGTTCAAGGCAGAATCCGCGTGCACGGAGAGAAACAGATCAGCGTTATGCTTGCGCGCAATTTCCACCCGCTTGCGCAACGGAATAAAGATATCGGTGCTACGGGTCAGATAAACCTTGTACTTTCCCTTGCGGTCGAGCTGTTTCTTCAATTCTTTGGCCATTGCCAGCGTAATATTTTTTTCATGAACGCCCGAGTAACCGATTGCTCCCGGATCATGACCGCCGTGCCCGGCATCGATCACCACCACTTTTTTGAGATTTTGGGCTGCGGGCGTTGCTTTGACCGCTGTTTCTTCATGATGCCAGGTGCCCGAGGACAGGCTCTTGTTGCCATAAGCGTTGTCTATGCCGGCTTTTTGGCGAAACTCACGTTCCGAAGCCACGGTTACGTCAATCGCCAGCCGCCATTTAAAGGTCGACTGCGGCGGCAGCATAAACACTTTTTTAACAACCACCGGTTTCAAAAGATCAAACACCACCCGGGTTTTTGAATCGCGAATATCGCCGACTCTCACCCGACCGACCAGATTATTGTTGTCTTTGGTTTTTTCCAGCGCTTTACCCACATATACGTTTTTGGTATCCACCACCAGCCGTTTGGGACCGTCAAGCAGAAAAACATTATAGTCAAATTCGCTGTCGGCATCGAACACGATCCGCACGCTGCCGATTCCCTGACCGATTCTCAAACCGCTGATCCGCCCGGCCGCGCCGGCAGACGGACACCACAAAACCGCCGTTGATACGATCAGCGTCAACGACAGCAGCATCCGGCAGAAAGCCGTCGATATTTTTTTGGTCAATCCGTTCATTATGGTTCTGGCTTATAACACAGTTTTGATGATTATAAATCGTACTTATTACCAATCTGTTAAAAATACAAAACAAAAAAATTAAAATTCATATTGTAATTTTAGACAAGGCAGTATATTGTCGCTGTAGGTCGGGTGTCTTTTAACCGCTTAAGGGCAGTATAACGTGATCTGATATTTCTTAAAGCCCTTAATGCCGGTTGCCGCCGTTTTTCAAAGTGAAAAGCGTGCCGAACATCGGACCGGAAACGAGGTTTGAACCGGATAGAGATTCTGACCCGACGGGTATTTGAAATACAAATAAACAAGCAACAAAACGTTTATCCGCGGGCCGCAAAACAGGAAAACGCCGATCGGGGGAGCGACAGGCACACCCGGACGGCCGGTGACGCGGAAGTACACCGACTTTACATATTCCGCCGCGACAGGAAAGCTTCCTGTCTTTGCACAGATAATTTCTCTCCGACAATGATAATTTTTCCGCCGGCACGGCGGAAGCAACGGAGTTTATGAAAAATATGACCAAAAGAATGTTAATTGACGACACCCAGCCCGAAGAAACCCGCGTTGTGGTGGTAAACGGCAACAAACTAGAAGACGTCGAATTCGAATCGAGCAGCAGAAAGCAAATCAAGGGCAACGTTTATTTAGCCAAAGTCATGCGGATAGAACCGTCATTGCAGGCAGCCTTTGTCGATTACGGCGGCAATCGTCACGGCTTTTTGGCTTTTGGCGAAATTCATCCGGACTATTATAATATAGACGACAAAACCATGGCCGAGATGGAAAAAGAAATCGACACCATGATTGAAAACAAAAAACAGGCCATTAAGGAACGCGAACTTGAGCGTACCCGCATCCGCGAAGAAAAAGCGCTGAAACGCGCCCAGCGGCTGGAACAGGAAGCTGCCGAAACAGCTGCACGCATCCAGGCCGCCGCCGAAACAAAAGCAACAGAAGCAGAAGAAAACAAAACACTTACGGAAAACGTCGTCACCGACGAAACGGCAACCACTGCAATTGCCGAATCCCCTCAGCCGACAGAACCGGCTGCTCCCGCAGAGCAGAACACGGAGAACACTTCTCCGGCTGCCGAAGAAAATCCAACAGCCGAAAAAGGCGCCAAAAGAACCGGACGCGGCCGTCGCGGACGCCCTGCCAAAAACCGTCGTTCTCAGGAAGAGGCCCCTGCCGAAGCAAACAACACTCCGACTGCTGCCGGAGTTGAAGTCACACCGGCCGAAAACATGCCCCAAAATGCAGAAACTGCTCCGGAAGAAGTTAAAAGCGAAGTCAAAACTTTAGCCGAAAGCGCCGGTATAACCGAAGAAAAAATCTGTGAAAAAGGAGACGAATGCGAGTATGGCACTTCCGAAAGCGACGTTGTCGGCACTGCCGGAGATGACGAAATTGCGGCTGATGACGATGAAGACGGCGAATATGATTTTGAAGTGCAGAAAAAACTGATTTTAATGCGCAAGCTGTTTCATCAGAACAAAATTCAGGACGTCATCAAAGAAGGTCAAATTCTGTTGGTTCAGGTGGTTAAAGAAGAACGCGGCAACAAAGGCGCTGCTTTAACGACTTATCTTTCGCTGGCAGGACGTTATTGCGTGCTGATGCCCAACCGAATTAAAAGCGGCGGCGTTTCACGCAAAATTACCAACGTTTCCGACCGCAAACGGCTTAAATCGATTATCAAGGAACTGCCGGTTTCCAGCGATATGTCTCTTATTGTCCGCACTGCCGGCGAAGAAAAGACCAAATCGGATATCGTCCGCGACTACAATTACCTGATCCGCACCTGGGAACAGATCCGGCTTAATGCACTCAAATCGGCAGCGCCGGCTTTGATTTATGAAGAAGGTAATCTGATCAAACGGGCGTTGCGTGATATGTTCACCAAAGAAATCTCGGAAATCATCGTAGACGGCAGCAACGCTTATCAGGCTGCCCGTGATTTCATGAAAATTTTGTCGCCGCACAGCATGAAAAAGCTTAAATCGTGCAAAGAAGACGATATTCCGTTGTTCCAGCGTTTTCAGATCGAAGCCCAGCTGGACAAACTGCATGACACCAACGTGCAGTTGGAATCGGGCGGCTATCTGGTGATCAATCCGACCGAAGCGCTGGTCTCAATTGATGTCAACTCGGGACGGGCAACTAAAGAAAAAGATTTGGAAGAAACTGCTCTCAAAACCAACCTCGAAGCCGCCGACGAAATTGCCAAACAGCTGAGAATGCGCAATCTGGCCGGACTGGTGGTAATTGACTTTATTGACATGGACGAAGCCAAAAACAATCAGGCTATCGAAAAGCGGATGAAAGAAGCAATGAAAAAAGATCGTGCCCGGGTTCAGATCGGCAAAATGAGCTGTTTCGGCTTGCTTGAAATTTCGCGGCAACGGATGCATTCTTCCTTTTTTGAAAGCAATTATCAAATTTGTCCTCACTGCCACGGCCGCGGCATTATCCGTACAATCGAATCGGGCGCCGTTTCCATTTTGCGGACGATTGAAGAAGAAGGCAACAAGAGCCGTTCGTCAAAAATTACGATTTCCTTGCCGCGGGACGTTGCCGTTTATCTGCTTAACCAAAAACGCAACGATCTGGTAACAATCGAACAACGTTACAAAATGCAGGTCATCATCATCGCCGACGAAAGCATCAAGAATATTGCCGACTATAAAATTGAGCGAGTCAAACAGGTCAAGTCAACTGAAGAGCCGATAAAAGAAACCAAACAAAACCAATATGTCGAGCCCGAAAAGGCGGTTGTCGCTTCTGACAACAACAACGATACCCCGGTTGAAAAAACAGAAGAGGCGGTTGAAACCGAAGACAATAACAATAAAAACGAAAATGACGCTGCAAAAGAAGAAAACGGATACCGCCGGCGCGGCGGACGCCGTGACCGCCGTTATCGTTTTGACCGCCGGCGCAACAATCACCGCAATTCGGAGGCCTCCGGCGAGGAAAACGAAAACAAACCGGCCCGGGAAGAAGCCGTGATCTTGTATAACAGCCACGAAATGACTACATCTTCGGAAAACGGAGATGAAAATAAAACGGAAAAAAGAAAGGTTGCGTGGTGGAAAAAACTCATCAACGGATAATCAACGTTCTGGGTAACTTTAGAAAACTGGCATGCAGTCTTGTGCTGCTGTCAGTTTTTTTAAATTGCGGAACCGCTGACGCCCTTTCTTTGATTTCCGACGAAGAAACCGAAATCTTTTTACATCAGACGCTGCGGCCGGTTTTTAACGCAGCGGGGGTAACTTTTCATCCCGGACAAATTTACATTGTCAACGACCCGCAACTGAACGCATTTGTTTCTGACGGCAACCGGATGTTTGTCAATATCGGCACCATTATCAGCGCCGACAGCCAAAACGAACTGACCGGCGTTCTAGCTCACGAAACCGGGCATATTCAGGGCGGTCACATTTTGCGCCACAAAATAAAATCACGCGAAATCCAAAATATCAGTCTGGCTTCCATGGTGGTCGGAAGTTTGGCCGGAATTGCTGCCGGGCGGGCCGACTTGAGCATTGCCGCCATTTTGGGCTCGCAAAGTTCGGCCATCAATTCGATGCTGACTTATCAGATCAGCGAAGAACGAAGCGCCGACGAAGCCGCGGTCGCCTTACTGAAAAAAATTAACCAGTCTCCGGCCGGAATGCTGGAATTTATGAAAAAAATTCAGAGAAAGAACCGAATGGAAGGAATTTCTGAACGCGACTATTACCGCACCCACCCGCTGACCGACGAACGGATTTCCTTTTTGGAAAAAGCGTCACGCGAATCCGAAGCGCCGCAACAAGGAAACCAGGAAAAAGAGTTCCAACGTATCAAGGCCAAATTGTTCGCTTATACTGAAGAACCCCGCCAGACGTTTCTCAAATATCCGGCGAGCGACCGTTCTGTCCCGGCACGCTATGCTCAGGCGATTGCCTATTTCAAGCAGCTAAAAATGAAAGAAGCCACGGCAAAAATCGACAGCCTAATCAACGATGAACCACAAAATCCGTATTTTTGGGAATTGAAAGGACAAATGCTGCTGGAAACCGGAAAAATTGATGCTGCTGTCTCCGCTTATCGACAAGCCCTGAAACGGCAACCGGCGTCATCTCTGTTTAAGATCAATTTGTCACAGGCAATGTTGGAAAACAACCCGGGCCCGGCCGAGCTCAAAGAAATTATCCGAATGCTCAATCAGGTTTTGATTTATAACCGCGAGAATTATGCCTGGTTGTTGCTGGCACGCGCCTACGGCCTCCAAAACGACATGGCCAACTCGAGCTATGCCGCCGCCGAGTTCAGTTTGCTCGGCAACGACGTTGCCACGGCCAAAAGGCAGGCCGAGAACGCTTTGCGACATAACCCGGCACCGTCTCTTAAACTGAAAATCAACGACCTGCTGCTTCGGATTAAACAAATCGAAAAAGAAAACCGGAATCCGGACAACTGACCGCACCATTACGAATCTGGCTTTATGGCAAAAAACGGCAATTTATTTTTTGCCGTTGTTCTTTTTAACGCTAATTTTCTATTTTTGGTTGTTTTTTGAATAAAACCTTTTCACCGCCCAAGCCGTAAATTTAGAAGTTCTTTTTGCATAACTTATTATAATTAATAAAAAATTTTTTCTTATTCTGTTGCGGTTTTGATATTTTCTATTCTTAGTTGTCCACATCTAATAATTTATACAAATAAAAAGCGTGACATCTCTCAATCTTAAGTTTATATTCAGGTTGTAGCCGGGGAGCTCTGGATATATGTTCAGAAACCCCACGGGTTTTAAAAATCCCGAGAGTCAGTTCGCTATCAGCTTCACAAACTCCCCGGCTATCTTTTGTTTTCCAAAATCATCCTTAATCATCCTTTGCCCCAAAAACCTGTGCATCAAAAAAGCCCGGTCGTTTGGAACGATCGGGACTTTGATACTTTTTTCCTCAATAATCAGAGAATTGCGGCTATCTGAGCGGCAATGTCGCGATAAGCTTTGCTGAAAGCGCTGTCGGGTTCGGCATAAACAATCGGCGTGCCGCCGTCGGAATAGCTGCGGATTTTGATATTGAGCGGGATTTCGCCCAAAAACTTTTCCCCCAGGCGCTGAGCCGTTTCGCGCGCGCCGTGTTCGCCAAATACAAATTCCTTATGCCCGCAATCCGGACACAGATAATAACTCATGTTTTCCACGATACCCAAAATCGGCACGTCAACTTTCTTAAACATATTAACTCCTTTGACGGCATCGATCAGCGCAATATCCTGCGGCGTGGAAACAATCAGCGCGCCGTCAAGTTTCACCTGCTGGGCCAGCGTAATCTGAATATCGCCGGTGCCGGGGGGCATATCAATCACCATAACGTCAATTTCGCCCCAGTTTACTTCGGTCAGCAGTTGCTGCAATGCGCCGCAGGCTTTCGGACCGCGCCAGATCAGCGGCGTATCGCGTTCAATCAGGCTGCCGATTGACATTGATTTCAGCCCGAGGTTTTCAAACGGTTCAAAAGTGCGCCCGTCGTACGAAATCGGCGAAACGCCCTCAAACCCGAGCATGGTCGGAACTGACGGCCCGTATATATCGGCATCAAACAACGCCACTTTCTTGCCGAGAGCTGCCAACGCCAGCGCCAGATTAACCGCCGTGGTCGATTTTCCGACTCCGCCTTTGCCCGAAGCAACCGCAATAATCTTTTTAACCCCCGGAATTTTCCAGTAATTGTCGCCTTCTTCCCGGCGGGCCGAAGTATAAACAACCGACACTTTGTCAATTTCGGGGTGTTCTTTTAAGGCATTTTCCAACTCCAGGGCCCGGGCCGCGTCTTCGGCGGCATTGACCAGCGTGACAATTGCCCGGCGATTGAACACTTTGACGCTTTCGATCGTTTCCGGGGCAAAATACCGGGCGGCGATCTGTCGCAAATCGGTTTCCACTTAACTCTCTCCTGTTGATATTGTCATATGATTAATTGTTTTTAGATTGTATTTATATTATATATGATTTTAAAGCAACACAATAAACAACGAGGTGTAAAAATATGGCTGAAAACAAAGGACCGTGGGACGACAATGACGAAGGCCCGTGGCAAGGCGAGTCCAACAGCGAAAAGGTTCTGAAATTTCGCAAACCCAAAACCGGCGGAAGCGGGCTCAGGCTCGATGCCGGTCCAAAGCTGATCATTGCCGGCGTCATTGCCTTATGGCTGGCTTCCGGCTTTTATCAGGTACAGACCAACGAACAAGGCGTCGTGCTGCGCTTCGGCAAATATGTCGACACTACCGAACCGGGACTGCACTATCACCTGCCCTTCCCGATCGAAACGGTGGAAAAAGTCAGCATGACCCAGGAACGAAGCATCAACCTCGGCGTTGCCGAAAGCAATCGCGTTTCCAACGTTTCGCGCGCCTTTACCGAGAGCCATATGCTGACCGGCGATGAAAATATCGTCGACATCAACCTGACTGTGGTCTGGCGGGTTAAAAACGCTCGCGATTACCTGTTTAACATGCGCAACCCGGACCAGACGGTGAGCGTAGCCGCCCAGTCGGTTCTTCGCGAAATTGTCGGCCAGTCGCAAATGATGCCGATTATTTCCGGTGACCGCGGCAAGGTGGAAGAAGACACCAAGTTGGAATTGCAAAAAGTGCTGGATGACTTTGGTTCGGGCGTAGAAATCGTACGTGTCAAACTGCAAAAAGCCGATCCGCCGAAACAGGTGGTTGATGCGTTTAACGAAGTGCAGCGCGCCAAAGCCGATATGGAAAGATTTAAAAATGAAGCCGAAGCCTACCGCAACGAAGTGGTACCGAACGCCCGCGGGCGCGCTTCAAAGATTTTGCTGAGTGCTGAAGCCTATAAAGAAGCGGTGGTCAACAAAGCCAAAGGCGAAGCCGATCGTTTCAACTCGGTTTATCAGGCTTATAAAAAAGGCAAAGCCGTCACCGCCAAACGTATGTATCTGGAAACGATGGAAAATGTCCTTAAAAATTCCAACAAAGTCATTCTCGATCCTTCGTCAAAAGGCACCAACGTGTTGCCTTACCTGCCGCTGGACGGGCTAAAAACAACTAAGGGAGGCACCGCCAATGAGTAAACTTCAGTATATTTTGGCCGCTCTCGGCATTGCAGTGCTGGCGCTTGCCGCCGGCAGCATCTACACGGTCAATCAGGGCGAACAGGCGTTGGTTCTGCAATTTGGCCGTCCGATCCGGGTTGTTAAGGAACCGGGACTGAAAATGAAAATTCCGCTGATTCAGAACGTGGTTTTTTATGACGCCCGTCTGCTCAATCTTGACCCGCCGGCACAAGAAGTGGTGCTCAACGACAAGAAGCGTCTCGACGTTGACAGTTTCACCCGTTATAAAATCGTTGATCCGCTGCGTTTTTACAAAACCGTACGCACCGAATATCAGGCACAAAGCAAACTAGCAGAAATCGTCAATTCGTCAATTCGCAAAATCCTCGGCCGCAGCACTCTGCAGGAACTGCTGTCACAAAAACGCACCCAGATTATGAACGACATCAGCGCCGCGGTTAAGGTCGATGCCGAACAGATTGGTGTCAGCGTGGCTGATGTGCGTATCCGCCGTGCCGACCTGCCGCTGGAAGTTTTGCAGGCGATCAATGCGCGGATGAAAACCGAACGCGAACGCGAAGCCAAAGAATTTCGCGCTCAGGGTTCGCAAGCCGCACAAAAGATTAAGGCCAGCGCCGACAAGGAAGAAACCCTCATTCTCGCCGATGCCAACAAGCAGGCTCAGATTATCCGCGGCCAAGGTGACGAACAGGCAATCATGATTTGGAACAGCGCTGCCGGGCAGGATATGGAATTTTATACTTTCTACCGTTCGCTTGAGGCCTATAAAAATGCGCTTTCCGACGGCAATGCGGCGATGGTCCTGTCTCCTGACAGCGAATTCTTTCAATTTTTTCGCCAATCGATGAGATAAGAAATGCGCAAATTACGACTTTGGCTGACAATAATGATTACGGGCGCGGTTTTTCCGGCGCAGGCACAATACGGTTTTCCGTCTTTTGCCGACCTGGCGGAAAAGCTGATCCCGACCGTGGTCAACATCTCCACCATCCAGCAGCCCGACCAGATCAACATTCCCGGCGCCTCCGCAACTGATGACGGCGAATATTATGATCCGCTGGAAGGCCGGGTGGCTCTGGGTTCGGGGTTTATTATCAGCGAAGACGGATATATCATCACCAACTATCATGTGATTGAAAACGCCGAAGTCGTTAACGTGGTGTTGTTTGACAACACTGAAGCCGAAGCCGACATTATCGGCGGCGACGAAAAAACAGATATTGCGCTGATCAAAATCGAACCGCCGTTCGAACTTGACAAAGTCACTTTCGGTGACTCCGATGCTATCCGGGTCGGCGACTGGGTGTTGGCCATCGGCAACCCGTTCGGGCTTGGCGGCAGCGTAACCGCCGGCATCGTTTCGGCCAAGTCCCGCGACATTGCCGCCGGACCGTACGACAATTTTATCCAGACCGACGCTGCCATCAACCAAGGCAGTTCCGGGGGCCCGATGTTTAATACCAAAGGCGAAGTGATCGGCATCAATTCGGCGTTGTTTTCCACTTCGGGCAATAATATGGGCATTGGCTTTGCCATTCCGGCCAACCTGGCGGCATGGATCGTCAAACAACTGGAACAAAGCGGCGAAGTCAAACGCGGCTGGATCGGCATCCGGGTACAACCCAACACCAAAAATCTGGCGCGCAGCCTCAACCTCAAAGACGCACAGGGCATTATTGTTTCCGGCATTACCGAAAACGGACCGGCGGCCCGTGCCGGCTTGCAGGCGGGTGACGTAATCATCAGTCTCGGACAACACGAAATCAACAATTGCAAAGATTTTTCGCGTTTGGTGGCCGAAACGCCGGCAGGCGAAGAGATCCAGCTGATCGTCTGGCGCAATCAGGAGATCGAACCGCTGACAGTCAAAGTGGAGAATATGCCGAAATCGCCCAAAGCGGCGCCGCGCGAACAGGTCAAACCGGACTCGGAAAGCGGCAAAATCCTAAAACAAACCGGCCTGATTCTTAAGGAAATCACGCCCAAGATCGTTAAAAACATGAAGCTTTCGCCAACCACGATGGGACTGTTGGTCGAAGGGGTGGAATTGGGCAGCGACGCCGACCGTCAGGGCATCAAGCGCGGCGATATCATCATCAAGACCGATCTCAAAGACTGCGTTACCCTCGGTGCAGCGCTGGAGCACATTGAGGAAGCACGCCAGCAAAAACGCCCGCTGCATCTGATGATTCAGAACGCCGAGCAAGATGACATCAACGTTTTACAAATAAAGCTAAAGCCATGAGCCGGATCGATTTTTATCATTTGCAAAATCAGCGTCTGGAAGACGTATTGCCAAAACTGTTGGAAAAAGCCTATGACACCGGCAACAAAATTGCGGTAAAAATCGGCAATGACGAACGGGTAGATTTTTTGAACGCGTTGTTATGGACTTATAACGACACCTCTTTTTTGCCGCACGGCAGCCGCAAGGACGGCTCGGGAGAGTTGCAGCCGATTTGGCTGACCGCCGGCGATGATGTCCCTAATGATGCCAAATTTTTATTTTTGGTCGACGGCGCCCGTTGCGGATGGGAGACAATGCAGCAATTTGAACGGGTTTTCAACATTTTTGACGGCAATGCACCGGAGAATCTGACCCAGGCGCGGCAAATGTGGAAAGAGCTCAAGCAGCAAAACGCCGATATTTTTTATTGGCAGCAAAACGACAACGGATCTTGGCAACAGAAAGGATGAAACAATGGACCGAAATTTTCTTATCAAAAACAACCTGACAGAAATCAACGGCAGTTCTTTCATCATTGATATGATGTACGCCACGTCGGAAAACATGATGATGCGGCCGGTTTATAAAGAAGTGGGCTTTGGTGATCGTGCCTATGTTCATCTGGACGTGGCGGTACGGTTGCAGAACCTGGCCTCCCAACTGGCGGAGCAAGAACTGAAATTGCGCATTCGTGATGCCTACCGGCCGCCGGTTGCTCATCAGAGGATGCTGCAGCTGGTACCGGTAGAAGGCTTTTTTGCCAGCCGCCCCGAAAACAGCCTGCATTGTTACGGCACCGCGATCGACTGCTGTCTGACCGACCTCAAAGGTCGCAACCTCAAATTTCCGACCGAAGTGGACGCCTATGAGAAAAAATATGCCAAACAAATTGCCAAAGGGGTGACCGAACCTTTCTACAAACATCTGGAGAAAGCACGGCAGGATTTTCTCGACACCCGCTATGCCGAAGAGATCAACAACCGCGAACTGCTAAAAAAGATTATGACATCGGTGGGTTTTGAGCCGATCAGCAGCGAGTGGTGGCATTTCCAGCTGCCGGGCGGCAAAGAAGACTACCCGATGATTGAGTGGGAATAAGCGCCGTCTCGCTTTTTCTACCGGAAACGACGGCAAAAACCAAGCGGTCTGCCGCGAAAGATTTGTTGCCACAACCGCCCTCTTTTTACAAGTATATCGTGCACAACTCACTATCACCGGCAGCAAAAGAAATGTCACCGATGCTTGAACAGGCAAGCAGCCGTTCAAGGAAGACGCATAGCCAAAACCGCTCTTTTTTACAAGTATATCGTGCATAACCTATCATCACCGGCAGCAAAAGAAATGTCACCGATGTTTGAACAGGCAAGCGGCCGCTCAAGGAAGACGCATCGTCACAACCACGTCATTTTACAATCATGACGGGTATACCACATACCGTCGGCATTGACGGATGTTTGGCGTTGAGACAGCTTTAGCCGGATCGTTTTTCTAGTCTGTCGGCGGTTGGGTGTTGGACGTTGCCGCCCGCCCCTCGGGTACCCGGTTCTCCCCGGATGCCGTATTTTTTGCAGCTTCCACCGCAGCCGCCGTCGGCTCCGCATTTGCAGCCTTCCCGGATGTTGCGGCCATGGCTTTCGCCGCTTTCCGGCGCGCGTTTTCTTCGACTTCTTCCCATTTTTTGATAGCTTGCCACTGACGTTGATTCATTTTTTCTTCCGACAGTTTTTCCTGCCAGCGGCGACTTTTGCGCAACGTCCGGGCATCAATGCCGACAAAAAAGCTCGAAACATTGATTTCCATCGCTTCGCAAATCATCCACAACCGGCTGCAGGAGAGACGGTTGTCGCCTTTTTCGTACTTTTGGATCTGCTGAAAAGTAAGACCGACCTTGTCGGCAAGTGCCGTTTGGCTGATATGAAATTCATGGCGCAGTTTGTACAAACGACGACCGATATACACGTCAATCGGATGAGGTTCCCTCTTCAACAGGCGGGCACGAAATTTTTTTGAGATGACCATTACAACAAATTCCCTTTTTACTGTGAACACAATAAACAGGCCACCGGTTGTTTCTTTCATCTCGTTGTTTCCCTGCTGCCAAAAGCTGCAAAAAAAACCACTTTCGAAACGAAGGTGGCCGGGGGAGTTGCTAAATCAAGTGTAGTCATGACTCCTTGGATTTTTAAAACCTTGCGGTCTCTGAACATATATTCAAGGCTCCTCCGGCTGCCTGATGCGGCGGACAGGACACAATGCCTGTCTATCGCCGCACCTACTCTGCCAACAGGTATTTATATTAAGTAAAATGTTGAAAATTGGCAAGTTCTAATTGAAGCGGCACCCCACGCGCTGCCGATGGACGAAAAGTGAAAGGGCGCAAGGGATGAAGGTGGCTTGAGGGGTGAGAAGATGGCGGAAGGGGTGAAAGTGGCTTAAAAGGTGAGAAGATGGCAGAAGGATGGGCAGCGGCTCGGTTAGCAGTGAGTGTCGAGGAGCACGGCTGGTGGCAAGGAATGCGGTCGGTAGTGAGGAGTGCCGTCGGTGTCGAGAAGTGCTGTCGGTGGTGAGGAGTATGGTCTACGGTTGATGATGAGGCGCGCGGTGAGGGATATCGGGAGTGACGGCATGTTGAAACGAGGAAATTCCCCCTTCCCCTTTCTTGAAGCTACTCTTTTGGATAAAACACCGCAAATCAGCACCCCACGCGCTGCCGACGGACGAAAAGTGAAAGGGCGGAAGGGGTGAAGGTGGCTTGAGGGATGAGAAGATGGCGCAAGGAGTGAAGGTGGCTCGAGGGGTGAGAAAATGGCAAAAGGATGAGCAGCGGCTCGGTTAGCAGTGAGTGTCGAGAAGTGCCATCGGTAGTGAGAAGTGCGGCTGAAACGAACCCAAAATCAGGGAGTTGGGGAGGAAATCAGGGGTGAACGAGTGAAAAGACGGGCAAAAGTCAGAAAGAAAAAATGACCGAAGGCTTGGGAAATAACGGGCAAGCAATTTGCACAAGAAAAGCGTTGCCGGCATCAGCAACGCTTTTCTTTCAACATACCTTTCTAGGCGTTCTCATTATCCTTCTCAGTGTTCCAAGTCCCATCAAGTTCTTTGAGCAATGCTTCAAACACTTCGGCCAACGCACGTTTCTCGTCACGGGAAAAACATACACTTTCAGCTTGTTCACGATAAGAGAGGACTTTGCTCTCCAAACTTCGTTTAAACATAGCCTCCCGCTCGGGCTTAAGATACCTAAAGAAGATGAGCGAATGGATTTCCTCCAGCAAAGCATCGATCTTAATCCGATCTAATTCAAGCTGTTGCTGGCTTTCCTCCACTTTTTGGGCAAGCAGGCCAGCTTCGGCTAACTCGGAAAGAAATTGCAGCCCTTTTTGGCAGCAGTAGTTCTCCCGTTGACAATCTTTGCTGCAAGAGCATTTCGGACATCGGTACAAACGGATGCTGACAACCACCAGCGCAATCACTAAGACGCCGATCAAAAGAATGACATTCATATCCATAACATTAATAATTTTAGTTTGTCTTATATTTATACCTTTTTTACATCCAAAATGCAAGCCTGTTCTGAACCGTTGGCCGGCAAAATTTCAAACGACGGCCGTTTGACTGTCTCTCGCGACGCCACAACCGGTCTGAGGCGGATCAAGGTCATATCCGACGGCGCCAGCAGCCGCATCGGCGGCCCCCAATAACCGGCACCGCGCGAGATATACAGCTTTCCGCCCGGCAGTTCATACAGCCCTGCCAGATAATGGTTAACATATTTCACCGGCAGATGAAACGGAAAAATCTGACCGCCGTGAGTATGTGCCGAAAGCTGCAGATCAAAACCGCGCTCAATGTACTCTGACGCATTGATCGGGTTGTGTGCCAGCAAAATCTTATAATCATATTCCGACGCCCGATCCAGAATATGCTCATACCCGGCCTTGTCGCGCAATACCGGCAAGTCGGGAATTCCTGCCAGATACAACGGCAAATCGGCAATTTGTTGCCCTTCTCCCGCCAACCAGACAATGTTCATCTCCTGAATTTGCTGCTGAATCGCCGCCAGGCCGTTATACAACTCGTGATTGCCGGGCGCAAAATAGACCCCGTAGCGGCTTTTAAGCCGTTTCAATTCCGCCAGCTGCGGCATAATCGTCTCTACCCGGTCGTCGACAATGTCTCCCGGCATCACAATTAAATCGGCCTGTTGTGCATTTGCCAGATCAACCATTTCGGCAAACCAACGCACCGGTTTGCTGCGGTCAATATGCATATCGTTAATTTGCAGCAACGTGATTTCACGGTCAATCTTTGGAGTTTCAATCACCACCTCCGTAATCCGCGGCGTCTTAATCCCCTCGTAAAGCGCATAAAAAGAAAGCACGACCGCCAAGGTCAGCGTTACCAGGTTGGCTGCCGTCAAAACGCTCAGGTTGATCGGGCTCCAGACTGCAGACGCCTGTCCGCGCCAACGGGCAAAGCCGTATGCCAGCCCCCACAAAACATCGCGAAATAACAATAAGGCAAATAAAATAAAGGCAAAACCAAACAGAAAATAGCTTACCCCGGCCACCGTATTGTAAAGCGGGCCTTCCAGCCACCCCTTGCGGCGTATCAGCCCCAAAATCATCGGCGCCGACCACATCAGCCACAAAAGGACAAAAACCAGAACTTTCCACCACACAGAAATATTGTTATAGCCGCACAACGTCCGGGCGCTTAAGAGCGCTCCGACGGTAGCAACCGTTAAAAAGGCAAGAATAAAATACAAGGCTTACCTCCTTATGAAAGGTGTTGTTTAAGACGTTGCGGCAATAGTCCGACGGCGATAAACCCGTTTGGGCGCCGGTGCCGATGTTTCGGCAGTCTGATCTTTTTCGGCGTTGTTTTCTGCCTTAGCTTCATCGGCCTTGGCATGACTGATTTCAATAATCTTAAAAGACTTTCGCACTTCGCGGCGCGGCGTTTTGGCAACATTGTCACCGGCGACCGACGCTGTCTCGGCGGCAGCGGCAACCGGCGCTGCAATCTCAGGCTGATCCGCAACCGTTTTTTCCGTCGGCGCTTCCGCGGCCGTTGTTTCGGCATTGTCGCGGTTCTCCACCGTTTCGGCCGGCATCGCCTGGCGCTGCTGATTTTTGCGCTCGTTGATTTCGGTTACAATTTTGCGGTAATGCTCGGCATATTGACGGAAAATTTCCGCATTTACATAGTCGTTGTTGCTTTGCGCGTCTTTGGCAAAGTCATTGTAACGTTTGATCAGGTCCAACGCGGTGCCACATATTTTTCCGGCAATCGAATTGCTGTCAAATTTATAGTTAAGGGAATAAATTGTATTGTTGCTGCTGTTATTGCGATATTTGTTATTCGTTTTTTTCATATATGTACCGTAAACACCTGGTTAAAGAGCGCCAAAAACAGGGCCACTCCGGTCAAATTGTCATTATAAAGTTTGGTTTGGAAACAAAAAACGCCGATTATCATAGTCATCAAATAAGCGTTACACAGGGAATAATACAGATTTTTTTACGAATTGCAAATTATTTTTTTAAAATTACACAACGTTTTATCCCGCCAAGATCCGTCAAAACCTTCAGCCCCTGCCAACCGGCCCCTTCAAAAACCGCGACAACCTCCTCAGCCTGTCCGATCCCGACTTCCAACACCAAAAAACCGTTCCGATTCAACCATCCGCCCGCCGCCTGCGCAATCTGCCGATAGTGGTCCAAGCCGTCAATGCCGCCGTCCAGCGCCGTCAACGGATCATAATTCCGCACCTCCGGCGCCAGACCGGTTATCTCTGCACTTGGAATATAAGGCGGATTGCTGATGATCAAATCAAAGCGTTCTTCCAGATAATCGTTAAAATAATCAAATTCAACCAGCCGCACCCGGTTTTCTACCTGCAGCCGCCGAGCATTCTCCGCCGCCACTTCCAAAGCCGCCGTTGATTTGTCGGCTCCGGTTCCCGCAAGCCGGGGACAATCGGCTAGCAGGCTCAAAAGCAAGCAGCCGGAACCGACCCCCAATTCCAACACTGAAGACAGTTTGTGTTCATTGATCAACTGCAACGCCGCCTCGACCAGCACTTCGCTGTCCGGGCGCGGGCTCAGCACCCGACCGTCCACCGTAAAAGTATATTTGTAGAAATCCCGGCAGCCCAGAATCTTATCAAGCGGCTCATGATTGAGACGCCGGCACAACAACTTTTCCGCTGCCTCCCGGCAAACCGGGTCAGGTTCCAATCCCGGATCAAGGGTTTCAGGCTGCTGTCCGTTCGCCCGCGCCAACAAAAGGCGGGTTTCCAACCGCGGAGAAGTTATTCCGGCGGCAGCCAGACGCCGCACCGTTTGATTGAAGAAACTTTCTTTCATCCGGTTTCAGACTTCCGAACTCTGAAACGGATTGACAAAGATATTGTTTTTTTTGATTTTGCGAACTTTTTTAATTCGTTCTTCCATCCGTTCCTGCATGCCGTCAAGCGATTCCGAAGGGGAGAAATTGTCGCGGAATTCCAGCCCCCTGATTTCGGCAGTCGCAATTTCGCCGCTAAACTCAAATTCTTGTGGCTTTTCTTTTTTCTTCAGCATAAGTCAATTTTCCCTTTCAGGCCGTCAGTACGGCGGCGGCTTCTTCTTTCATCAATGCCGCCAGATGTTCAAACGCCTTTTTCTCAATCTGACGCACACGTTCGCGGCTGACCGCAAATTTGACACCGATATCCTCCAACGTCTGCGGTTTGTCGGTCAGCATTCGCTCGCGGATGACATACGCCTCGCGGTCCGAAAGCTTTTCCAGACATTTTTGCAGCATTTTATGTTTTTGCGCCGCTTCCTGCCGGCCCGCCAGCAAGGCTTCCGCATTTTGCCGTTTGTCAACCAGCATATCAATTCTTTCCAGGTCGTCATCCGCATCGCCGATGCTCACATTCAGCGAAGTATCGCCGCCCAGACGCTGGTTCATCTCCACCACGTCTTTTTCGTCCACCACCAGTTCCGCGGCAATCTGCCGAACCACGGCAGGTTCAAGCGCCTTATTTTCATAAATGCCCAGCTTGGCTTTGATACGGCCCAGATTGTAGAACAATTTCTTTTGTGCCGCCACGGTACCGATTTTGACCAATGACCACGACCGCAAAATAAAATCGTTGATCGCCGCCTTAATCCACCAAATTGCATAAGTGGAAAGACGAACTTTTTTCTCAAGATCAAATTTTTTCACCGCCTGCATCAGTCCGATGTTGGCTTCGGAAATCAGGTCGGCCAGCGGCAAGCCGTAATGGCGATAGGTCAGTGCAATTTTGGCCGCCAACCGCAGGTGCGAAACCACCAGTCGGTGCGCTGCTTCCAGATTGTGATTTTGCTTAAAATCAACGATCAGCGCTTTTTCTTCGTCCTCGCTCAATACCGGAAAATTCTTAATCTTCTCAAAATACGACACCAAGCCGTTACGATCGGCCAAAACCGGCAGCTGCGCCGATTTATCGATCACCATCACTGAAGAATTTCCGCTCATTGTCATCACCTGTCCTTTTGTTTTACAAAATGTGATTATAGCCTTCTTTTCTATTTTTTCAATAGGCTGACCGCAAAAAAACGTCTACTCCGCTGTTTTCTCCGTTTCGGTCACCGGTGTTTCGGCCGTCTCAGCAGCCGGTACCGTGTTTTCTGCCGCCGCATTTTCTTCCGCAACGTCGTTTTTAGCTTCGGGCTGCTCGTCGACATAAAAAATCGAAAATTCGTTACCGTTCGCCGCTGCCGGAATAAAATTGAGAATCTGGACCCGGAATCCGTGCCCTTCGGGATAGATCAACAGATAAATATCCGAATTGCCGCGACACAAACGCAGATTCTCCTCACTGATACGATAATTGACTTTTGTCATTACCAGTTCGCGCGCCACTTCATAGTTGGCGGAATTATCAAAATTCGCAACCGGGATCTCTTCAAAATCTTTTAGATTTTTGACCATCAACGCCTGTTTGCGGCGACTAATGATGCTGTTGGCCGGATGCGCCTGCTGATATTCTCCGATTTCGGCGGCAACCGCAGCCAGCATTGACGCCTGGTTGCAGGAAGGAAGCATGGTCGCCGCCGGCTTATCTTCCGCCTTGGGCGCAAAGATAACCACGTTGATGTCCGAAGCTTCGGTCTGCGCCTGCAGCGAAAACGGCAGGCAAACCGCCGCCAAAATCAGAAAATATTTCAGCACTTTCGTTTTCTCCTAAAAGTTAACCGACTTCGGCGTCCGCGGGAACGGCAAGACATCGCGTATGTTGCCGATACCGGTTACCAACAGCATCATCCGTTCAAAACCAAGTCCGAAACCGGCGTGCGGAACCGAACCGTAACGGCGCGAATCCAGATACCATTCGTAATCGGCTTCGGTCATGCCGATTTCTTCAATCCGTTTGACCAAAACATCATATCGTTCCTCGCGCTGAGAACCGCCGATCAACTCGCCGATCCCGGGCACCAGAACGTCCATTGCCGCCACGGTTTTGCCGTCATCGTTCAAACGCATGTAAAACGCCTTAATTTCTTTGGGATAGTCACGAACGATAACCGGCCGTTTGAAATATTTTTCAGCCAGAAATCTCTCATGCTCGGTTTGCATATCCACCCCGTATTCCGGCGCATATTCAAACTTCTCGCCCGAGTTTTTCATAATCTCGATTGCTTCGCTGTAAGTGATGCGGGCAAAGTCGTTATTGACAATTGTATCCAGCGTATCTTTGAGACCCGGTGCCACAAATTTTTCAAACAGTTCCAGATCTTCGGCACAGTTTTCCATAATGTGCTTCACACAATAACGGACCATGTCTTCTGCCAAATTCATGTCATCGGTCAAATCGGCAAAGGCCATTTCCGGTTCAATCATCCAAAATTCGGCCGCGTGACGGGTCGTGTTGGAGTTTTCGGCTCGGAAAGTCGGACCGAAAGTATAAATGTCTCCCAACGCCGTCGCGTACATTTCGCCGTTAAGCTGTCCCGAAACCGTCAATCGGGCTTCTTTGCCGAAAAAGTCCTGAGAATAATCGATTTTTCCGTCCGGCGTACGCGGAAGATTGTTCAGGTCCAACGTCGTCACCTGAAACATTTCCCCTGCCCCTTCACAATCCGATGCGGTGATGATGGGGGTATGAACATAACGAAAGCCGCGTTCATGGAAAAATTTGTGAATGGCGTACGACAGCTCGGAACGAATACGGAAAGCGGCGCCGTATTTGTTGGTACGCGGCCGCAAATGGGCAATACTGCGCAAATATTCGTCGGTATGTTTTTTCTTTTGCAGCGGATAGCTGTCATCGGCCAGCCCGTAAATTTCGATCCGATCGGCCTTAATTTCATATTTCTGGTTGCCGCCCTGTGATGCCACCAGGGCACCGCTTACCGCAACCGAAGAACCGGTCGTGAGTTTTTTGACATCTTCGTAATTGGGCAGATTGTTGCCGGCAATGATCTGAATGTTCTTCAGACAGGAGCCGTCATTGACTTCGATAAACGAAAAATCTTTGGCGTCACGACGCGTTCTTACCCATCCTTTTACCAGCACTTCCGGCAAAGGTCTGTCCGAAGACAACAATTTTACAACCTTAGTTCTTTCTGACATTTTTAGTTTCCCGTTAAATTAATTTTCAATCACCGAATTCCCGGTGCAGTTGCTGCCCGTATCCGGTCGTGCCCAACAATATATAACAGTTAAGTTTATTTGGCAATAGTCCGCCATTGACAAAACTCAATCTGTAGATAATATAAAAAGCAGAGTAATTTAACACAGCGGAGGAAAAGGAATGAAAAGATTTGCAATTATCCTGTTATTGCCGATAATGGCCGTTTTGGCAGGATGTGCGTCTCAGATCGGTGCCAACCAGTATGACTCGGCAGCGGTCGGATCGGTTAACCGGGTTTTGAAAGGAACAATCGTATCGGTACGCCAAATTAAGGTTGCCGACAGCGACAATTCGGCAGGAACCGCTATCGGCGGCATTGCCGGCGGTGTGGCCGGTTCTCAGATCGGTAAAGGCAGCACAGCCGGAATTCTGGGTGCCGTCGGCGGCGCTTTGATCGGCGGTGCGGCCGGAAACCTTGCTCAACGCGGCTTATCCAGCCAAACCGGTTACGAATATGTGGTTCAACTGGATAACGGCGGGCTGGTGACCGTCACTCAGGGAAGCGACGTTTTACTGGGAGTCGGTCAGCGCTGTATGGTTCTTTACGGCAGCGGCTCAGACCGTGCCCGTGTTGTTCCTTATAACGGATACTGAGAATGAACGACGACTTCGAAAAAACAGTTCAAGAAATGCAAAGTCTGCAGAAGGCAGCGCTTTTAACAAGCGCTGCCGATCTTGTTTTGCAGCAATACGTTTTATCGGCACCCGATATGGGAGCCGCCCGGTTTGACTTTTTCTGCCGGACTTTTGCCTGCTGTGCCGCACGTTCGGAAAATATCGGTTATTATGCCGCCGAGCTGGCACTGGCACGACGCGCCATGCTGAAAAACGGCAAAGATCATCCCGAATTGTTTGACGAAGTGCGGCAACAAGTTTTTTACGGCGATGCCGAAGGGCTGGAAAAACTTATTGGGACGCTGACGGCAACCGTTCCGCCGCGTGCTTTCATAACCCCTGCTTTCGAAACCCGCACCCGTCAATTTTTGAAAAAACAGGTCATGCATTATTCGTTTACCGACCGGGACATTGCCGGTTTGCAGCAGCAATTGTCGCTTGCGGCCGCAAATAACCAACTCGCCCGCATTTGGGAAAATGCGGTTGCGGAAATCGGAGAAATTCACCGCCGCAAACGCGAACGCGATTTAGACGGACTTAACCGGTGGGGCTTTCAATTTCAGAGCGACGATCTGTTGAAAAAGCTTTCTTTCCGCAACACCTACATCAATCTTGCATACGAACGGCTGGTGCGCGAACACGAGATCAAAAACATACGGCCGGAAGATTATTGCCGTCAGCACCGGTTGAAAGTTCAGAAACAAATCAACGATCTGATCGGCACAACGGACGCCAAAGGCAAGAGAATTTGCCGCAAATACGCGATTAATAAGGTTTATAAAGCGATTGCTGGACAAGATAAATTTAAACTGCAAAACGTTTGGAAAGCCTTGGAAAAATATCAGAATGAGAGTTTTCATGCCGAAACGGCAGCCATTTTAACGGCTCTGGACGGCGGTGCCAAAAACCGTGACGTCCGCCTGCCCCGTCGCCCCTCCCCTCAGTATGATTAGGTTTGTGACAAAAACATCTTTACGGACATGATCAGATTTAAATAAAAAAATTACATAATTGCAAAAAAAATACTTGACCTTTATTTTTTTTATCTGTATATATGCACCTAGTTCAGATGACCCCATCGTCTAGCGGTTAGGACATCACCCTTTCACGGTGGTAACACGAGTTCGAGTCTCGTTGGGGTCGCCAATTCAGACGGCAGGTATAGAAATCTGCCGTTTTTCTTTATTTTCCAAGGCTTTCAGCGAGTTCGAAAATGCATTTTTCAAAAATTGCATTCAAAAAAACATCACAGGCTTTTTTTATTGCACTTATTCTCTATTTATAATTTACTTGTAAGGTGGAGAAAATGATGAAAATTTTGATAATTGGACCGTTGGGAGCCGGAAAATCATCTTTAGCATACGCCATTAATAAAAAATTTGGTTTCGCCCGGCTAAATCTTGATGAGGTATGCCGCCGACCGGCAGACGGCAGTTATTATACACAAGATGAACAATTTGCCAAATTAGAAGAATTTATAGGTACCCACAACGACTGGGTCATCGAGGGATGCCAAAAATATCTATACGATACGGTTAATCCGGATTTAATCATTGATATGCGGGTTAATCGTCTGGTAGCTATATGGCGTTTTACATGGCGTTTTTGGAAAGTAAAAAAACTGATCGGAAAGAAAATTGATAAGGATTTACCTATTCAGGCTTATCATTACCGAAAAATCACCCTTACCAAAATTCGAAATTATGACATTTCCGGGCAGAAATTACGGCTGAAATTGCTGAATATCTTAAAACGGTTTCCGTTCCGGTTATTAAGTGTAAAAGTTTTAAGCAGCATCCGATTGTTTTTGATTATATTGATAATCAATTGGCTCGCAAACCGTAAATTTTATCCTGCCATTTCAATATTAAAAATGTTTAGCAAAATTTCAATTGACAAATATAAATATTCGCCTTACCAATTAGTCAAATATTTGACTAATTGACGAGTATGCTCAGATGGAAAGAGAAGATATACGAAAATACGTTAACCGGTATTGCCATTTGCGAGATGTGCAATATGCCGCTTATACACAATGCGCAAGAAAGCATAATCTGACAACAAACGAATTGTTTGTTTTGGATATTATATGGTTTAGCCCTGAAGGGTGCCCGCAATCATACATTTGCGAAAGAATGTCCGCAACCAAACAAACAATCAGTGCAATTATCAAAAAATTTTTGAAATTAGGATATGTCACTTTAACCGAAGACGAAAACGATCGCCGCAATAAAATTATTCGTTTTACAGATGACGGATATGTATATGCAGAAGGAATTATTCCTCCGGCAGCAAATGCCGAAATCAGTGCCATGGCAGAATTGTCAAAAAAAGAAAATATTGCCGAACTTGTGCGACTGACAACTTTATTTTCAGATTTGATGAAGAAAAAATTCAATGAACTAAAATAGGAGAATACCAAAATGGAACTTTATGAAGCAATTGAAAAACGCAGAACGATCCGCGATTTTGAAAATAAACCCGTTGATTATGAGATTTTTTAAATTTGGCTTATTTATCGCACTAGGTGCAATGATGAGCAGTTGTGTCTTCAACGAAGAACCCGAGATTGAATTCCCGGCGGAAATGTGTATTGAAGCATCCGGCATTACGGAATCTACGGCCACCGCCTATACCAGTTGGCTGGAAGTTCGGCATCTTAATCGAAAACATGTTTTCGAAACCAACCTCGCGTATGTCACCGCAACCGACAACCTGCTGTCGACCGACATCCGAAGAGAAAAATCGGCACTGTTTTCCACTGCAACGGAGAAAACGCTGCTTGAGTGCCGCACAGAAGGAAACATCGTTACCGAAAAATTATATTTTCAAATTTGCAACTTTTTCCGTACCTGTATCCTTCATTACCGAAAAGGCTTCTGTCCAGTGCAACGGACAAAAACTTCCGATGCCAGCCGCCGAAGTTCGTTTCCTGCCGCAGGATCCGGAATTCGTATCACTGGAAGACGAAATCATTGACGGAAAACCGTTCAGCCGTACCCTGCTCAAATGCAGCGTTATCGCGGAAAGCGAAGGCAAAACCATTCTGTCAGCAAAGTAGAGATCAAGTCTCCGCGCGAGGCGATTGACTTTGATTCGATTGTTCTTCCTTGGGAAGGAGATGCGGATTAGTTGACAGCTTCACTCTCAATCCAGCCGTAACGGTTGGATTTTTTTATGACGCCAGAATCTTCCTTTCCTTTGACAAACAGAATACAAATTCGGCCGAAAACAAAAATATTTTCACCAACCGCTTGACCCGACTTCCTACTTTTGCTATAGTAATTTTACAATTCATTTTTATAGAAAAATTAAAAAATTATTTATATGGACGAGAAAAAGTTTTTTTCTGTCATCAGTTTCGTTGTTTTCATTGTTCTCTTTGCTTTCGGCGGAGTAAAAACCCGGGCTTCCGTAACCGACAGTATCAATGTTCCTCTGGAAAAAATTGATACAATTGCCGTTTCTGCAGAAGCTTTGCTCAATGACAGCGTTCCTTGTGACAGCATCGTCAGTGACTCTCTTGTCAATGACAGCCTCGCGCCTGACACTATCTCGCCAGCAGAGGCAAGGCTTGCAAAATTTCGTGCCGCTGAGTACGATATGCTGTGCCTGATCGCCCACTGCGAAGGTGTTAAAGCAAGAGCTTATTGGGATCCTCACGGAAGAGTATGGACTATCGGCTTTGGAAATACCGTTCGCCCGGACGGGAAACCGGTTCGCCGAGGCGACCGCATCAAAAGTGAAGAAGAACTCATGCACTATTTCACCACTCATATCGAAGGCAAAATGTTCGAAGATATGACGGTTTATTTGGAACTGGATTCCATGTCCAATGCTGAAATTGTTGCAATGGGAAGCTTCCTTTACAACTGCGGCAGCGGCATTCTCCGCAAAAAAGACGGTTCACCGTCCGAGCTTGCAAATGCAGCTAACGTCTATTTCGTGACCCACAGCGACGAGGCCAAACAAACTTTGAAAAAATTGATGGACCAAAAAGTGCGCTCGGGAGGAAAAATTCTGCCGCAGCTGCAAAAACGCCGCGACTTGGAAGAACGCGTTATGTTCGGGGATATTCTGCTCGACAATAACGGCGAACTGAGTCTCGAAAACGCCATCAATTTTGCGGAATGCGCTTTAGGCGGTATTTACAGCATGGGACGAAGCCTTCCGGCAGACACCCTTGATCTGTGCAACCGATTAGAAAATATGCGCGGACAAAACTTAAACGATTCAATCCAGAGTCAGTTAAGGTATGTGCCGCAATATGTTCCCCGTAAATCGCGCCGTTGAACTCTGACAATCTAAAAACAAATCCTCTGGCCATAACGGTCAGGGGATTTTATTATTCCGGCCGACACTTTTTGAGGGACCGTTGCTATTTGAATTTTATCACATACAGGTCATCTTCAAACCATTCGGCAAAAAAGATATCTTTTGTAACGAGCTTTCGCTTTTTCAGCTGTTGTTGCAGCCAGCCGTTACTTTTTCCGATTTTTTTCAAGTTTTCCTTGTGAATATTGCCGTTTTCAATCAACACTGAAGAAAAGTCTTTTTCCCCCTGCAACACCACGGTCAATTCACCGCCGACCTCAATCTGGGCCAACTTCACGTCTTCCAGCGAATGAACTTTTTTGGTTCGCAGCAATGACATAAAATCCAACATGTTCATATTCATTTTTTGCAGATTCTCCGGTAGCAAACAGCCATTGTTAATAATAACCGTCGGCGTACCGATCACCATTCCCCTGCCCCACACCGTATTTTTGGCCAAATAATTTATCACGCCGCTGATAACGAAATAGATAGTAACAATATAGATAAAATCGATCCAGCTTAGGTTGGCATTAAACAAATAACCGCCAAGAATCGAACTGAGAACAAAATTGCTGATCAAGTCAAAACTGGTCATCTGAGTAAACTGGCGTTTATTGCCGGAAAACTGAAAAAATATCAAAACCAGCGTAAAGACAAGAAGCATCCGAAAGGAAATCAGCGCATAATCCATCAAAAAGCACTCCTATTGCGTTTTAGTATAATATAGGCATTTTAAAACCGCCTTCAATTCGGGCGGTTTTAAAATGTGCCAGTGTGCGATCTCGGGCCGGCCGATAAAAAGCCCCGGAAATCCGGGGCCGAAATTTTATTATCCTTCTAAAACGGAATATCATCATCCAAATCGGACGAACTGCCGGCAGCCGGTGCAGAATCCCATCCGGAAGCGGAGGCTGAGCCGGAAAACACGTCACCGCCGTTTTCACCGCGGCCGTCCAGCATGATCAGGTTGGAACTGAAGTTTTGCAAAACCACTTCGGTGGTATATTTTTCCTGACCGTTGGCATCTTCCCATTTGCGGGTCTGTAATTGACCTTCGAGATATACTTTCGAACCTTTCCGCAGATATTTTTCTGCCACATCAGCCAGCTGGGTGTTAAAAACAACCACACGATGCCATTCGGTTCTCTCTTTTCTTTCGCCCGAAAGCTTGTCTTTCCAGCTGTCCGATGTCGCAACGCTCAAAGTAACGACTTTGCTGCCGTTTTGGGTGGTGTTGACACGCGGATCGGCGCCGAGATTGCCGACCAAAATTACCTTGTTGATACTTCCAACCATTATTTTATACCTTTATTAAAAAATTGATCACTGACACGACTATAGGGGAAAATATTTTATCATCCAAGCAAAAAATCAATAGACTTGTGCATATTCTCCGTTTTCAAAACGGTAAATGGCATATTTTAACGAACGATCGGGAATGCCGTCGGTATAAACAACGTTGCCCCATCCGGTCTGCACCAGTTTTTTATTGAGGCTGCGAGCCAGTTTTGCGGGGGCAAAACTTTGTGCCTGATTGACCGTCCGTCCCCATAGCTTTACCGAAAGATAACCATACGCCATCAGCCCTTCCGGTTCGATCCCCCATAAACGCAGCCGCACTAGATCTTCGGCAAAATTCGGATTTCCCTGTAACGGCGGCAAGGACAAAAGGTATGTTCCTTCGGCAATACTCCCCAGCTTGCGGGCAAATTTGCGGCTGCTGAAATAGCGGTTGGTAAAAATGACAAAATCGGGATTATCAGCTTTCAACTGACGCACGGTTTCCATTGTCGGTTCGGCTCGGTCCAGCATAAACAGAATTTCGGCATTGCCGGTCTTAACCGTTTGCGCGATCCGACGGGCGTTACCGTTAAACTCGCTGGTATCAAAGGCTTTCAAATAGCTGCCTTGCCCCGCCTTGGTAAAAAGATGCTGAATTTCTTTGGCCACCGCAAGCATTTCGGGATATTGGCCGTTATAGGCCACGGCCAGCCGGCGTCCGGGATAAGTCTCGGTATAATAGCGGAAGAAATCGACCGCCTGTTGTTCCGGCGAACCGACAAATTCGATCAGATTGCGATAATTTTTTTTGTAAACAGCCGGACTGCCGCCGATCGGCAGGATCTGAAAAATTTCTGCCGCAGCAAAAATATCGGCGATTTTTTCCGCCTGATTGCTGCAATGCGGTCCCAGCACCAAATGCATTTTATCTTCCTGAGACCGATTGACCGCCATCATCTGAGCCGTGGTCAGTGAGAGGGTATCGTCGCATGGATCGTCAATTTGAATCAGATTGATTTTTTTCCCCAGCAAGCCGCCGGATTCATTAATCTCGTCCACGGCCACCTTGGCGCCGTTGACCAGTTCCTCGCTAAAGTATTTAAAATCGCCGTCGGTGGGGGCAATCAGCGCAATATTAAGGTCGGCCCGCGCCGAAAAAGACCACAGCAGACCACAGGCCAGCAAAAAAGCGTACTTACAATCAATCATAACCATCTTCTGATTTATAAAATAAAGTTTAGTATTTAGTTTATACAATAAATTATAACCTGCAAGCAATGATCTCTTTTTATTGACATAAAACTAAAAAATCTTTTAACCAAGGTTATAATTTTGAAATTATTTCAAACCGAAACTTCGCTCCGACAAGCTTTTCTGTTGCCTTTTTGTTCTTTCGCGGTTATATTGTCCGATTGGAGAAAACAGATGGCGGAAAACAATTTTATCGAAATCCGGGGTGCCCGGGAACATAACCTTAAAAACATTGATATCAGCATTCCGAAAAACAAGCTGACCGTCATTACCGGACTGTCGGGCTCGGGAAAATCGTCGCTGGCATTTGACACTGTTTATGCCGAGGGACAGCGCCGCTATGTCGAAAGCCTGTCTTCTTATGCCCGTCAATTTCTCGAACTGATGAAAAAACCGGACGTCGACTCAATCGAAGGCCTCTCGCCGGCAATTTCAATTGAACAAAAAACCACTTCTCACAACCCGCGCTCCACTGTCGGCACCGTAACCGAAATTTATGATTATATGCGTTTGCTCTGGGCCCGCGCTGGTACCCCCTATTCACCGGCAACCGGATTGCCAATCGAATCTCAGACGGTTTCGCAAATGGTCGACCGCATTGCGGCTTTGCCGGAAGGAAGCAAAATTCTGTTGCTGGCACCGATCGCCCGCGGCAAAAAAGGCGAGTTCAAGAAAGAATTTGAAAGTTTGCAGCGTCAGGGCTACCAGCGCCTTAAAATCGACGGCACCATTTACGCCATTGAAGAATTGCCGGAGTTAAACAAAAATCAAAAACATGATATTGAAGTGGTGGTGGACCGTCTGGTGATTAAACCGGGGCTCGAAACCCGTCTGGCCCAGTCAGTCGAAACAGCTCTGAAGCTGAGTGACGGGCTGCTGTTTGCCGAAGACGCCGCCTCAGGCAGCCGTATCACCTTTTCTTCCAAGTTTGCCTGTCCGGTCAGCGGCTTTACGATTGAGGAGATCGAACCGCGGTTGTTTTCGTTTAACAATCCCTACGGTGCCTGTCCTCATTGCGACGGTATCGGCGCACGGTTGTATATGGACCCCGAACTAATCGTTCCCAACGAAAACCTTTCGATGGCACAAGGCGCCATTTTACCGTGGTACAGCCGCAAGCACGGCTTTTACACCGATACGCTCGAATCGTTATGCCGTTACCTCGGTATTTCGATGAAAACACCGTGGAAGGAGCTGCCGGAACAGGCACGCAACGTTATTCTTTACGGTTCCGGTTCGCAAACGGTGCCGATGTACTATTCCCGCTTTGTTACCCACAAACCGTTTGAAGGGGTTATCAACAATTTGGAACGGCGTTTTATGGAGACCGATTCTCAGGCAATCCGGGACGAATTTTCTCAATATCAATCGGCCGCAATGTGCGAGCATTGTCAAGGCAAACGCCTCAAACCGGAAGCATTGGCAATCAAAATCGGCGGCGCCGACATTATGGACATTTCCGCCATGTCCATCAAACAGGCGCGCGAATGGTTTGGACATGCCGAGGAACAACTTAGTCCGCAAAAGCAGGAAATTGCCCGCAAAATTCTTAAGGAAATTACCGATCGACTCAACTTTTTGAACAATGTCGGGCTGGAATATCTCTCCTTATCCCGGCAGTCGGGAACTCTGTCCGGCGGCGAAGCACAGCGAATCCGTCTCGCCTCACAAATCGGTTCGGGGTTGACCGGCGTCATGTACGTGCTTGACGAGCCTTCGATCGGACTGCATCAACGCGATAACGACCGTCTGCTGGAAACACTGACCCGCCTGCGTGATATCGGCAATACGGTGATTGTAGTCGAACATGACGAAGACGCCATCCGCGCCGCCGATTATCTGGTCGACATGGGACCCGGCGCCGGCGAACACGGCGGTCATGTGGTGGCCGAAGGAACCGTTGCACGGGTTTTGAAAAATCCCGAAAGCCTGACCGCTCAATACCTGACCGGTAAAAAAGAAATAGAGGTTCCGCACCACAGACGTCACGGCAACGGCCATTTTCTCGGCATTAACGGTGTCCGAACCAACAACCTTAAAAACGTCGACCTGCAAATTCCGCTCGGCACTATGACCTGCATCACCGGTGTTTCGGGCGGCGGAAAATCGTCTTTGATTTTAGAAACCTTATTTAAGGCCATTAACAAAGAACTCAACGGCAGCCGCGAACCAGCAGGAATATACAATCAACTGAGCGGGCTGGAAAATATCGATAAGGTCATTGACATCGATCAGTCGCCGATCGGCCGAACGCCTCGTTCCAACCCGGCAACCTATACCGGCCTGTTTACTTATATCCGCGATTGGTTTGCCGGTTTGCCAGAAGCGAAAGCACGCGGATACAACGCCGGGCGCTTTTCGTTTAATGTCGCCGGCGGCCGTTGCGAAGCCTGCAAAGGCGACGGCGTTACCAAAATCGAAATGCATTTTCTGCCCGATGTTTATGTTGCCTGCGATGTCTGTAAAGGCAAACGTTTTAACCGCGAAACGTTGGAGGTCAAATATAAAGGAAAATCAATTGCCGACGTGTTGGATATGACTGTTGACGAAGCGCATGCCTTTTTTGACGCTATCCCGTCAATTAAAAACCGGCTTGAACTGTTGCGCAAAGTCGGACTCGGCTACATCCATCTCGGACAACCGGCAACCACTTTGTCCGGGGGTGAGGCGCAACGAATCAAACTTTCTAAAGAGCTTTCCAAACGTGCTACCGGCAAAACACTTTACATCCTCGACGAACCGACCACCGGATTGCATTTTGAAGACATCAGCCGCCTGTTGAAGGTTTTGCAGACTTTGGTCGACCAAGGCAATACGGTCGTGGTGATTGAGCATAATCTGGATGTTATCAAAGTGGCTGACTATATTGTCGATTTAGGCCCCGAAGGCGGCGACGGCGGCGGCAGAATTGTGGCTGAAGGAACCCCGGAAGAAGTTGCTCAGTCTCCTCACAGCTATACCGCCAAATATCTGCGACAAAAATTGAGATAACCGGCCTTTTCAAATCGAATATGCTATGCTGGATCTACAAAAAGCCGTTGAATATCAACGGCTTTTTGGTTTTCACAGATGATACATTCAAAGCAAAACAAGTATTTCAAGCATTTGGCATGCATTTCAACATCGTCCTGACCTTTGCAAATTCGAAATGAGAGACACAACATTGTATAGCCGTTTTTAATCGGGAAATTCCTTAGGTGACTCGCCTTGCACCGATCTGATATCCGGCAAAGACAGGTTTAAACAGATTTTCTTCGATTGCTCCGGCGAGAATCCTGCTTTCGGCTTATGTTGCTCTCCATTGACATCTTATTGTTTCTCATGATCTTTTTTGAAAAAAGAAACCACTCCTGCATCAATACCGCAATGATCGGCCGCACTTTTATTCCTGATTCCCATTCGTTGTTTCAGCTGCCCTATATTTGCCAGAGATCTCTGCTGTCTGCGCGCCGAAGACACATATTCATCGACTTGGGCCGGATCAAAATCTCGGTTAAAGATTTCCGGATGCCCTGCATAAAGCTTCTTAATCAAGCCCTGAGCACCTTTGAAGGCATATTCCGGCATAATTGCTGCCTTATCGGTTGAAGCGCCTTCGGGACCGTCCATCAGATTAATACCCAACTTCATATTATGAGCACGCTGTATCATGTCACGAACAACTCCGCCGCCGCCGACGGCAATCATTTCACCGCCGCGTTTTTCAACAATATCCAAAACCGTATCCGGCAGGTCAAACCATTTTTTGGCCGGACGTCCGTTCAATTCCAAAACAACAGCATGGGTAATAGTGTTGTTTTCGATACTTGCGAGTTCGGTATAAGCGGCTTCCTCGGTCAATGTTCCGATGACGGCCAGTTTTTTATCCGATTTTTGATTTCGATTGTGCGCCACTTCATGCAATTGTTTTTCAACGCCGTGGTTAGTTCCGCCAGTAAGAATACAAGCTTTTTCGGGATCAATAACATTCACCAGTACTTGCATTGCAGTCCGGATCTCATCCTGATTTTCGGCTGAAATGTTCGGCCATGCTTTTACCGAAGCGCCGGTTACCAAAATCGGAACCCGATTTTCCAACACGTCATAAACAACACTTTCATCCGTTTGGGCACCAATACGCGAAATTTCGGAATCTAAAAACTTTTGCAGTCTGGCCTTTTCTTCATTTTTGCGTTTTGAAACTTCATCGGTATAATGCGGCAAACCGTCGGGGGTCGAATAAACCGGCTTAAAGACGGAAGTATAGGTAGCGCCGCCTGCCAAACGACTGTCAAGCAATCTTTGTTTTTGCTCAAAACGGCGATCGGCTTTAACAATCAGCCTTTCTTCAAACTTGTTTATTTGCAGCAGATCATCACGGGAAAGACCGGCTGCATGCGCCAGAATCACATCCTGTTGCGGCGAGGTGGAGTAAAGTCCCATGCCGTCCGAACCAAGCACACAACGGACCCCGTAGTCCACATATTTTTTCAACGGCACGTCCATAATATTATCGATGTTATTAAGAGAAAGGTTAGAAGCCATATTAAACTCAATCACCGCGTTGGTTTCCCGGCACAGTTTAAGACACTCTTCATCAACACCGTACAAGCCGTGGCCAATACGAATGGCCGGACACCTCAGACAGCGGCCGCTTTCGGCTTCCGCTTCTTTGGTTGCTGCCTGAACAACTTTCAATACATCTTTTACATTATCCTGAAACAGCGGGTTTTCTCCGGCATGAACCCGCATAACAAAGTCAGGGTCATGAAGGGCCGCCCATTTGGCAATTTCTTTCAACTCGTCACCAAAAGCCTCGGTCGGATTAGTTTCATGCCCCATAAAATCGATTCCGACCACGTAAGGACTGGCCGCTACCGCCTTAATACGGTCCACTTCATCCTGATTCCATTCCTTGTCCGAATGACGCCACATTGCCGCCAAAAAACGCATCTTGCAACCTGTATCACGCTCAATCTGCGGCAATTCCTTATGCAATGTTTCCAGCACATTGAGATCGCCAATAACTGAAGAAAGCGAGAACTCGGCATATTTAATGCCTGCGGCTGCATGAGAAGTTGCAACTTTGCGTAGGAGGGTCGGAAACATCTCCGCATTTTTGGTAAAAGGCCCGCGCATGACGTAAATTTCTTCCATTTTATTAAACGTCTCCTGCTGTTCAAGCGGAATACGCATAGCAACCATATATTTTTTAATATCCGCACGGTTGGTCACTACATCACTTAATAAAACATTGTTATGGCCGTCTGTCCTGTAACGGGACAAATCAATGCCTGCTTTTTTCAACATATCTGCCGGGATGGATATATTATGCTCCAACCCGGCTTCGATTAAATCTTCCGGCGAAAGGCAACCGGCAAAATGAGTATGCAGATCCGTACTATGAGCCAGTCCGTCGATTTCGTCACGCGAAAAGACCGTTTGTTGTTCCCGTCGCGCCAGCATCCGCATTTCAAAAGAAGTCAAATGTTTTTGCGGCGCTTCGGCATCCAGACGGATCTGTTTGGCTTGCTTATCTTCGATAAAACGTGCAAACTGTTCTTGACCGATAAACAACCGCAAACCGTTATTTTCATCGGGTCGGATTGAAATCATCTTTTCGATATTACGGATGATATTTTCACCTGCCCGCCGATCCTGTCCGCGATAAGACATAACGGGAACAAAACGTTCTCCAACTTTGTCAATTGCCAAGGAAACATCCTTTGTGTAGTCAATGTTCAGATTGAGCAATTCCGGATAATCAACAAAATACTCATTAGACATCGGCAGTCCTTTCCGTCAGAAGTTAGTAGAGCTATGGTTTAGCGTTGGAAATTGTTGCACATGCCACGTTGAAGGTACGGATTCTTGCGATCCTCTCCGACAGCAATTTGTAAAAATTCGTCAACGGCCCCCTCGGGTTTTTTGCCGAAAACAGCCTCATAATTTTTGCGGATGTTGTAGCTGGGCGCCGTCAGTACCATGGAGGCTTTTTTGTCGCCTTCGTGCAGCACCAAATCACACGGGTTGTTGTTGCCGATTGCTTCATCGCCCATAAAAGTTACCAAACCGCCTTTAGCCACAAACTGAACTTCTCCCCAAGTGGTATTAAGATACATGTCCTCCTGGGCTGCAATGGCTTTGCGGACTTCACCGCCGACGGTGTGAGCTTTAGCTGTTTCCCCGGGTTTCAACTCCTCGAAAGTGCGGCCGTCATCAACCGTATAATTGTTTGGCCCTGCCTTGGCCGGTTTCTTGGCATATTGGTCCTTGCCACCGTTAATGCAGCGGCGACTGTCAATTGCAAAGCCTTCTCCGGCAATATTTGTCGTCTCTTCAACCGTCCGTCCGTCGCGTGCCAGAACAACGGTACGAACTTCCTCGCCGCCGAGAGCTTTGGTCAGTTCAACGGCAATGCCTATTTTTTCAACTTCAAAAACCGCTTCCGGATTTTTGGTCATAAACTCCAGCGCTTCTTCCTGAGAAATGGGGTTTTCTTTAGTTGAATTGCGTAATTTCGTCATTTTGATTTTCCTTTCCTGATGTTGTGGAGCTAACCATAAACCACCGTTTATTTGCTCTACCTAAAAGTATTAACATAAATTTTGTCTAACAGCAATGTTTTTTTAAATTTCTTTATTTTCTGCCGCGTAACAAACATCATCACAAGTCCTCTTTTTTCTGATTTTTTCCTCCGCCATAAACGGTGGTTTAAATGATATGGTCACCTCCGATAAAAATTTTTAACGAGGAACAGACCATGATATACGGATATGTACGCGTTTCGACCGATCGTCAAAACGTCAAAAATCAACATCACGAAATCAAAGAATTTTCAAAACAGAAACAGTTCGAAATCGATACATGGATTATTGAAACAATTTCATCCCGCAAGGAACTTAAACAACGCAAATTAAGTAAACTTTTGCAGAAAATAAAAGCAGACGATATTATCATTGCTACCGAAATATCAAGGCTCGGACGCAATATGCTGGAGGTTATGGGAATTTTACAAAAATGTTTGGAAAAAGAGTGTCAGATATGGACATTAAAAGAAAACTACCGTCTGGGAGCCGATATTCAATCGAAAGTTCTTGCCTTTGCTTTTTCTCTTTCGGGAGAAATTGAACGGCAGTTGATTTCGCAAAGAACCAGAGAATCCTTGAAGCGCCTGAAATCAGAAGGACATCATCTGGGACGTCCTTATGGATTTAACTATCAAAAACTGGCAAAATGTCATATGCAAATTGAACAAATGCTGACACAAAATATGTCAAAGGCCGAAATTGCCCGTCAAATTGACTGCAGTTGGAGCACACTCAACCGATATATAAAAAAATATTTTCATTAATAAAACATCCAAAAATAATCTAGCAAAAAATTACACTCGACAGAAATCTCATCTTTCAATTCGGGCTCTGACTAACCGTATATTTTTACGGATCGTCATCCCCTTTTTTATTGTATTTTTCCCATTCAAACAGATCATTTTTCTGAAATCGATTGCTTTTTGTGTGAGATGTATTACTTTTTTCCCAAAGGAGAATTCTGATGACAATCATTATTGCCGGATTTGGCGGTATCGGCAAAACCACACTCGCCAAAAAATATATAAATGTTTTAGACTTAGAATCGACTCCTTATAAATATATCATTGCCGATTATAAGAAATTTGCCCCCGAAGCTGTCAAAGGAAAAGGAATTATCGATAAAAAATTAAACCCTGATTTTCCGGAAAATTATATTATGGCCATAAAAAACAACCTTCATAAATACGACTACATTCTGGTCTGGTGCCATCCCGAACAAGCATTACCGCATTTAGAACACGCCGGTATTGATTATAAGCTGTTTATCCCTGCCCGGGAAGCTCTGGACGAGTACCGGCAGCGTTTTATCAATCGAGGCAATTCGCAAGAATATGTCAATCGGGTCAGCAGCAAGGAAGGCTATGACAAACGGTTGCCGCAATTTAAAGCGACCGGCAAACCTATCGTATTTTTGCAAACAGGTGAAACCTTAGAAAGCTATCTTAAAAACAATGCCGAATACCCACCGCTCATACCTAGGGATGCGAATGATTAAAAGGCGTTGAAGGTATTCATTAAATTCTTCGTCGGTTACGGGTTAGTTATCACTTTTTTATGATAATAAATTGATATAGATCATCTGGGCACAGCACCATGGAAGCCTGACATATCTGTCTGTTATCCTTTTTCTATGGATATTTAGTGATTCATTGTAAGATTTTGAGGTATATGGCCTTAGTTCATGTATATAATTTCTAACTTTTTCGGTATTTTTTCTACTTTAACTACGTAGTGGGCATTCCCCAACTGCCTCCCTTATATTTATATCTTGCCTCTTCTCATAGCTAATTTCTCAACGACGGCCTCCATGAACGGCTCTTATAATTTTTCTATTTTTCATTT
>OHQF01000207.1_pt1 | contig 44523 bp, 27 predicted proteins | sample 1578001 | NCBI WGS metagenome assembly OHQF01 (sample SAMEA3879538, study PRJEB24766) | human gut metagenome | biome: human-associated habitat; feature: feces | place: USA | collected 1985/1987 | reverse complement strand
TACAGTAACAGTGTATTTTTTGGCACTGGTAATTGAACACATTCAAAATGTAGCAAATGAATATCTTGCCCAGAACAAGCAGTTATTAACAAAAGAGGAGAAGAAGTGCTATAGAAATAAGATAAAACGTAAAAAAAGAGTATATATGGTTATAGGTCTTGTTCTTAATTTTGGAATGTTAGCGATTATAAAATATAGTGGTTTTACAATAAGTGGAATTAACTTTATTTTGCGTCATTCAGGTGTAGACAAGCAATTTCCGTTTTTCACTATTTTAGCACCAATAGGAATCTCTTTTTTTACATTTCAGGCAATGTCATATATAATTGATGTATATCAGGGAAAATATGTATGTGAAAAGAATATATTTAAGTTTGCTTTATTTGTATCATTTTTTCCACAGATAATGCAGGGACCTATAGGTAGATATAACAGGCTTGCACCTACACTTTTTGAGGGAAATGACTATTCTTTGAAAAATATTCAGTTTGGCTTACAACGAATCGGATGGGGGTTGTTTAAGAAACTTCTTATGGCTGACAGAGCCGGGGTATTTGTTGGTGCAGTATTTGCGGAATGTAATGGATTCCACGGTATGATGCGTATCCTGGGGCTTCTTATGTATTCAGTTCAGTTATACATGGATTTTTCGGGTGGAATTGATATTGTTATAGGTTCTGCACAGATATTTGGCGTCAAGATGGACGAGAATTTCAGACAGCCATATTTCTCTAAATCAATAGGAGATTTCTGGCGCAGATGGCATATTACACTGGGAACATGGATGAAGGATTATATATTCTATCCATTTTCACTTTCAAAAGGAGCTAATAAAGCTACCAAATGGGGAAAGAAACATCTTGGTGACCATCTTGGAAAGATGCTTCCAATATGCGTTTCTAATCTTCTGATATTCTTTATTGTCGGAGTATGGCATGGTTCAGAAGCAAGATATATTGCATATGGTATGTACAATGGTGTTATTATTGCAGCAAGTAATCTTTTGACACCGGTATATAAGAAGGGCTTCAAGGTATTTCATATTAATCCGGATACTAAGATATGGAAAGCCTTTCAGATTTTAAGAACATTTATCCTTGTTAATATCGGATGGATATTTGATGTTAGTGTTGAGGGTATGCACAGTGCCATAACATCACTTAAGATGTTTGTTGTGAACTGGGATCTTGCGCAGGTAAACGCTGCTACATTTGCAAGAATCGGATTGACAGGCATGGATTATACAATAATAGGTTTAGGCTGTATTGTTGTGTTGATTGTAAGTATAATTAAGGAAAAAGGTATTAATATAAGAGAGTCTCTGGCAACAAAGGCATTGCCGGTAAGATGGGCTGTATATTATGCATTTTTTGCGGCAATTATTATACTTAGTTATGTAACAGATAATAGTGGATTTATGTATGCTGCATTTTAGTTAGCATGATGGAGAATTTATGAAACAGATTAAGGAAATATATGAATACAGGGAAATGATAATTAGTCTTGTAAGGAAAGACTTAAGAGGAAGATATAAAGGTTCTGTTCTGGGATTTTTCTGGACATTTTTGAATCCTCTTTTACAGCTTGTTGTATTCACACTTGTTTTTTCAATTATTATGAAGCAGGAATATGAACAGTATTATATTTTCCTGTTTGTAGCTCTTGTACCATGGATGTTTTTTGCATCAAGCGTTCAGGATGGTTCAACCAGTGTTTTACGCGAAAAAGAAATGGTTAAAAAAATATATTTCCCAAGGGAAGTACTTCCAATTGCAACAGTAACAAGCGGATTCGTTAATATGTTACTTACATTTATTGTAATATTTGTTGTTTTGATTATATCAGGAAGAGGATTTAATCCGCTTGCACTTCTGTGTCTGCCTGTGGTTATGATAGTCGAGTATATATTATGTCTTGGTGTAGGACTTATAGTCGCATCTATTACAGTGTATTTAAGAGATTTGCAGTATATACTCGGAATTCTTGTTATGGCATTACAGTATCTTACACCTGTTATGTATGGTGTAGATGTTGTAGAGAACGCTCATGTTGGCAAGTGGCTCATTACAATGTTTAATCTTAACCCAATGACATCTATTGTTAAGATATACAGACAGATATTATATTATAAAGTTGTTCCAGAACTAAGTGATCTTATATTGTCATTTATCATGGGAATTGTGTTTATAGTTATAGGAGAATTACTTTTTACAAAGCTTCAAAAGGGATTTGCAGAAGAGTTTTAGCAGATATATGCATATAGAAAGAGAGAATAACATGGATAATCAGGTAGCAATTGAAGTTAAAAATGTTACTAAGAGTTTTAAGGTTTACTATGACAAGGGAAAAGAATTAAAGGAAAAAATGCTTTTCTGGAAGAGAAACAGATATGAAAACCGTATTGTTCTTGATGATGTAAGCTTTACAATTAAAAGAGGTGAAGCAGTCGGTTTAGTTGGGAAAAATGGATGTGGAAAGAGTACAACACTTAAGATGTTGACAAGGATTATATATCCAGATTCAGGATCTATTATTATGCATGGAAGGGTTTCTTCGCTTATAGAACTTGGAGCAGGATTTCATCCAGATATGACAGGAAGGGAAAATATTTATACAAATGCTTCTATATTTGGTTTGACTAAAAAGGAAATAGATGAGCGTTTAAATGATATAATAGATTTTTCAGAGTTAGGTCAATATATTGATAATCCGGTAAGAACATATTCGTCCGGAATGTACATGAGACTTGCATTTTCAGTTGCAATTAATGTGGATGCAGATATTCTTCTTGTAGATGAAATTCTTGCGGTCGGAGATGCTAATTTCCAGACAAAATGTTTTAATAAAATTAGAGAAATAAAAGGTCAGGGAACGACAATTGTAATTGTATCGCACTCACTTGGTCAGATTGAACAGATATGTGACAAATCAATATGGATTAAGGATGGTAAGATAGAAAGAGAGGGCGACCCCAAATCAGTACATCTTGAATATCTTGATTATATGAATAATGAGAGAATGGATGAAGAAGAAAGAGCCAGAGTGAAACAGCAGCGAATAGAGTCTGGATTAGAAGATGAAAATCGATTCGGTACGGGTAATGTAAGATGTAATAATATTAAACTTTTAGATGATAATGGGGAAGAACAGGGAATGTTTAAATGCGGTGGTAATATGACTGTTCAGTTTGATTATCATGTAAATAATCCAATTGAGAATGCTATCATAGGTGTAAAAATCAATAGAATTGATGGTGTTTATGTGTATGGAACTGATACAAGAATTGATAAATTCAAAAATTTTGAAATAAAAGAAGATGGTATGGTTAGTTTAACATTTACGGATATGCCTCTTATAAAAGGTCAGTACTATATTGATATAAGTATTGAGTATTCGGAGGGCTTGCCGGAAGATTATCTTAAACATGCTGCAAAGTTTGAAATTGTCTCAAATCTTGAAGATATGGGTATAGCGTTAGTTTCTCACAAGTGGGATGTTTCAAAAATCAGATAGTATAAAAAAGGTTGGAAAATAAGATGAATAGAAGTAAGTATATTGATAATATTCAGTTTAGCGAGAATAATAATAAGCTTCATGCACATATTGTTGGATGGTATACAGGCGGAAAGATAGATGATCATCTGTTTTATGTAGTTGTTAATGGTAAAGAAACTGCTTCGCATTTTGAAAGAGTTGATCGTTTTGATATAGCAAGCCAGAACAATATGAGCAGTGGAAAAAGGATAGGCTTTAATCTTACAAGTGATATTGATGGATGTGATGCAATAGAAACATTACAGTTAAGAGTAAGAAATGCTGGCAAAGATGAGCTTTTATTGGAAATGAATAAAAGAAATGTGAAAAATATTATTCAGGATACTTCTATCGAATATAACATTGATGAGGCAATGCTTATTAACAGCGAAGGAAAAGAAACTAAGATAAAGGTCACAGGATGGGCAGTAGGACATGGCGGAGAACTTTCAGTTAATTTTACAGATAAGGCTGGCAATGAAATAAGTCATACAACAAAATATTTTAATCGTGTAGATCTTTATATGAGAGGATATGCTGATAATCCTAAGGATAAGATTGGTTTTGAAACGGAGCTTGTTACAGATAAAGAAGATGTAATTATTCACCTCAGAATGGGAAAGTATAAAAAAGATGCTGATATTTTTGCAGAGATAAGAAAACAGGTAAGAGCCAGAAAGAGAGCACATGTGAAAGAACTTGCAGCTATTGCAACACCTGGAAATGTGGCACATCTTATCGGATATGGTTTTAAAAATGGGTTCACTGATTTAAGAGAAGAAGCATATCGTATGATAACCAGTGGAGAAGAATCACAGGAAGTTATATATCAGAAGTGGTTTGAAAAACATAAAGTAACAAAAGAGCAGCTTGAACAGCAGGCAAAGTGTAAGTTTGATTATGAACCGGTTATAAGTATAGTTGTTCCAACTTATAATACACCTATTAAATACTTAAAAGAAATGATAGATTCAGTGGTTAATCAGTCTTATCCACATTGGCAGCTATGTATTGCTGACGGAAGCGGCGGTAACAAAACTCTTGAAAAAACTCTTAAAGAATATGCTGATAAGGACAGTAGAATTAAATATCAGATTTTGGAAAGCAACAGAGGAATTGCGGGCAATACCAATGCAGCACTTGATATGGCAGATGGAGATGTGTTAGGGCTTCTTGATCATGATGATACATTGGAACCAGATGCACTTTATGAAGTAGTTAAATGTTTTCAGGATAAGGAAGTTGATGCTGTATATACAGATGAGGATAAGATACTTGGTCCTGACTGGCGAAATGTTGAAGCACATTTTAAACCTGATTTTAATTTGGATTTGTTAAGATCTAATAATTATATTACACATTTCTTCTGTGCAAAAAAAGAAATTATAACCTCGGTAGGAGGATTTAAGGAAAAATATGATGGAGCACAGGATTACGATGTAATATTAAGATGCTATGAAAAATCAAGAAAAGTGGCTCATGTTGCAAGAATTCTCTATCATTGGAGAATGCATCCTAATTCTACAGCTGCTAATCCACAGAGTAAGTCTTATTGTCATGTTGCTGGACAAAAGGCAATTCAGGATCATCTTGATAGAGTTGGGGTGAAAGGTGAGGTATTGATGAGCGAAGTATTCTGTACGTACAGGGTTAAGTATGCAAGAGAATCAAGCCCATTAGTATCAATAATTATACCTAATAAAGACCATTCTGATGATTTGAAATTATGTATTGATTCTGTTCAGGAAAAAAGCACATATAGAAATATTGAGTTTGTGGTTGTTGAAAATAATAGTACGGAAAAGAAAACTTTTGATTATTATGAATTAGTTCAGAAGCAGTATGATAATGTAAGAGTTGTTAAGTGGGAGAGAGAGTTTAATTACTCTGCAATTAATAATTTTGGTGTAAAATATGCAAATGGTGAGTACATTTTGCTTCTTAATAATGATACAGAAATAATTAATCCGGAATCAATTGACGATATGCTTGCAAACTGCATGCGTAAAGAGGTTGGTATTGTAGGGGCGAAACTTTTTTATAATGATGATACTGTACAGCATGCAGGAGTTATTCTTGGATTTGGTGGAGTTGCTGGACATGCATGCGTAGGAATTGATAAGAGAGATCCTGGATATTTTGCACGAGCATTTTTAAATTGCGATTATAGTGCGGTAACAGCAGCTTGTCTGATGATATCAAAAAAACTTTATGAAGAGGTTGGTGGATTTTCTGAAGAGTATGCAGTTGCATTCAATGATGTTGATTTTTGTATGAAGGTAAGAGAAAAAGGTTATCTTGTTGTATATGATGCATTTTCACAGTGGTATCATTATGAATCAAAATCAAGAGGGATGGATGATACAGCAGAGAAAATGGAAAGATTTAAGGGAGAAGTTGACAGATTCCAGGAAAAGTGGAAGAAACAGCTTGAAGCGGGAGACCCATATTATAATAAGAATTTTTCACTTACGAAAGCTGTGTTTATGTTAGATAAAGAGTGATAATGAAAAAAAGGATTTTATTTTCTTTAGTTGTGAGTGTTGTCACTGCAATTATTATGTTTGCAATGATTACAACTCCATTAAAGTATCGGAAATATAAATATAATCAGAATGATATTCTGAGCAGGTGGGATGTAGAAGATGCGGAAGAAATGACTGGAGATACGGTTGTTTATAAATTAGATAATCATTCATTACCATCGGAATACATGTCAGTGGAGATAAATCCACAAGATGATTTGACTGCTCTTGTTAAGGTATACCTGTACAATGATTCATCTGAAGAACATGTATTTAAGCAGATAGTTTCAATTAATGAAGGAGAAAAATATGCAGCATTTACGCTGCCAGCTGGAGAATATAATAAAATTGTTATAAAGATTCAGCAGGGAATATATATGTTTGAAGATTGTGAGTTTCATAGTGATGAACATATATTTGATTATGAAAAGGTATATCCGAGTAAAAACAGAGTTATTTTGGCTGTAACTGTGAGTGTAGTTATGTTTATTATTGCTTTTATAGCAGACATGAAATTCAAAGTAACTGATAAAGCATTACATTATTTCAAAAAAACATATAAATCAATAGCTAAAGATGTATTGTGTTTGGTTATAATTATTTTTTTGGCAGTTATAACTGAGGTTATTATTATAAATATTTTGTCATTACACAGCACTCAGTCATCAACGTTTAATACAAGCAGACTGGCATATATAGAGACGCTGTATATTATAATTGCAATATTTATTTTTGCGGGAAGATCCAAAACATGCCGGATTGAAAATGTTGTCCCTGTTATAATACTAGCTATGGGGGTATGCATGATTAGCATAAATGCACCTAAACATTCAAGCTGGGATACGAATTCACATTATCAATGGGCGTTGAATGCTTCAAGTCTGAGTAAAACATATGTTTCTCAAGCTGATATAGATTTTTATCTTATAGAAGACGAAGTGTATGTGCAGGAAAACCGGCAGAATAATTTAAGAGATATGAAGCAGCTTAATAATCAGTATTCATATGTTGAATATATTGATAGGGATGAAATTTCAATTGCACATTATCCTGCTGGAATAGCAATTGCGTTGGCAAGACTATTCAGACTGTCTTTTACATGTGTGTATAAAGCGGGAGAATTGGGAAATATTATTCTTTATAGCATATTATGTTATTTGGGTATGAGAAAATTGAAAGGCGGAAAATTGATATATGCAGTGATAGCAATGTTTCCGACTAATATATTTCTAGCATCAAGTTATTCTTATGACTTCTGGGTTACTGGATTTTCTATGATGGGAATGGCCTATTTTATAGGAAACTGTCAGGACAAAGATAAATATATATCAACAAAAGATACTATTATAATGGTATCTGCCTTTGCTCTGGCATGTGTACCTAAGCAGATATATATAATGTTGTTGATAATTCCTTTTTTTATGCCACTTAAGAAAATAAAAAATAAAAAAATATATTATTTAATATGTTGTAGCGGCTTTATATTATTGGCACTGTCTTTTATAATTAGGGCTGTTGTATCTACACAAAGTGGATCAGGTGATATGCGAGGTGGCTCTGGGGTTGACCCTGCAGGACAGGTTACTTATATTATGTCGAATATTAGTGGCTATATAAAGAGGGTTTTTGAATTTGCATTGCAATATATATCATTTGAACATATGAAAAAATATATGATAGAATTTGCATATTTGGGAAATATATCATATGGAAGTGCTACAATATGTATTATTATGATTATTGCAGCAATTACAGACAAATGTGAAGAAGATAATTATAAATCTGCAAATCTTGTAAGATGGTATGCAATAGGTTCGTTTGTAATAACAATTGGTCTTATAATAACAGCATTATATATTAACTTTACACCTGTAGCCGCACAAAGCTTTAATGGCTGCCAGCCAAGATATATTGTTCCATTGTTGTATCCATTATTGTCAACAGTTGGAAGCTATAAAATAATAAATAAAATGAATAAAAAAATATATTATTATACAATGCTGGGGATTGTTACAATTATTGGAATGACGGGAATATATGCAACTATGTTGACAAGAATGCTCTAATAAATACGAGGTTTAAAATATGGATAAAAAAAGAAGTTTTAAAGATTTAGTACCAGCAGTTTTAGTTTCACTTGCAGCAAGCTTTATGCTTATGGTGTTTGCTCCGATAGAGATATATTTTTCTAATCAAGATCAGTTCTGGTTTGAGATAAAGCAGCTTGTACATGTTATGGTTGTACTATTTTTACTTGCTTTTATTGTAAGTGTGGTAATATTTTTTCTGCTTTTTTTAATTAATAGGAAAGTTTATTATATTGGACTTGTAACATATTCAATAGCATATTTAAGTACATATATACAGGGAAATTTCCTTGTTAAAAATCTTCCGGGATTAGATGGAACCAAGCCAGATTGGTCAAAGTATATTGTTGAAGATATAAAAAGTGCCATAGTGTGGATTGTTGTAACATTAGTATTAATTGTTGCAATCATTATATTTAAAATGGATAAAGTGAAAAAGGCTATATCTGTTGTAGCTGTCTGTATGTTTCTTATGACCATTGTTACTGCATTTACAGTAGTTGCAACAACTAAGATACAGGGAAAAGATTATACTATGACAGTCACAGATAAGAACGAGATGCAAATGTCGACGGATAAGAACTTTATAATTCTTCTTCTTGATGCGACTGATGCGGGAACTTACAAACAGCTTTTCGATACACATCCGGAGTATGCTGAAACATTTGAGGATTTTACATATTATGATAATACAGTATGTGGATATACATTTACAAAGCAGTCTATTCCGTTTATCTTATCAGGAAAATGGTATGAAAATGAAAGACCATTTGAAAGTTATGCAACAGATGCATATACTAATTCACCATTATTTACTAGGCTTGCAAAGGATGGTTATAAAATGGGCTTGTATGAGCCAGAAACATATACAACAGATCCTGAAATGTATAAATTTGACAATATAATCAGTAACAAAACAGATGTAAGTTCATATTTTATATTTGCAAAGAGAGAAATACAAATTATAGGTTATAAATACGCACCATTTGTTTTAAAAAGATTCTGTATGGTAGGGACACAGGATTTCGAGGATTTTAGAAGCAATCCGAAAGATTGTGAAGGTTATACATTAGATAATACGGTATTCTTTAATAAAACAAAAAATGAACAAATAACAAAGACGGATGATAAGGTATTTAAGTTTATACATTTGTGGGGGGCACATGTTCCATATGCATTTGATAAGGATATGAATCAAATAGAGGATGGAACATATGAACAAAATGTTGAGGCAAGTGTGACACTTGCCGATGCTTACATTAAAAAATTAAAAGCGAGCGGAACATATGATAATTCAGTTATAATTGTTATGGCTGACCATGGCTATTACAATCCAGATGAACCGTCGAACAGGCAGCATTCTGTTTTATTTATAAAGGGACTGAACGAGAAACATGAGTATTGTGTATCAGAAGCACCAGTATCATATGATGACCTTCAGAAAGCATATTCAAGGTTGTTAGATGGCAAGACTGGAAGCGATGTGTTTGACTGTAAAGAGGGAGAAACACGGAAGAGAAGATATCTTTATTATGAATATTCACATGATGAAATAATGGAGGAATATTATCAGGAAGGATATGCTGGTGATATGTCAACATTAAAGGCAACAGGAAATAAATATATATATAAAGAATAGGAATCATGTATGGAAAAAAGTTCTAAGACAAAGAAATATAAATTAATTGGCTCATTATTAATAATGTGCTTGATAGTTGCGTTATTTAATCACGCTATGTATTGGACAGAATATAGCACTTGGTTTAATAAAATGCTGGTTTTATTTATAAGTCTGTTTAGTGTAATTGGAGTTCCATGTATATTAACATTTGTGCGTCCGGTGTCTGATTACATTGACAGGTTTGTCGATAATAAGAAAAAACAGTTTAAGTCAATTATAGACAACCCCAAAAAGACATTAATATACATACTATTTTTGGTAGTATTAGTCATTGCATCGTTTTTTGTAAACAGAATATTGTATGCGGGAAGCAAAGATAAATACATTACACAGTATTTTTTTTCAGGATGTGCACTATTGATTTTTTTTGTTTGTGTATTTAGAAAATATGCATATAAAAGAGCTGAGGTATTATTTGCAGGGATAGCGCTAATAATGGGTATCACTTTTGTATTTATATCTCCAAGAAATCTATTAGTTACATGGGATGATGAGACACATTATATAAGAGCGGAGTCAATAGCAGACATATTCGATAATACCAAATACAGCGCAGAACAGGCGTTTTATGAAAGTCAGCCGGCATCATATTGGTATTCGGTTGGAGAAATGACAGATGAAGAATTTCAGAATGTATTTGATAATATTGAACAGCTTTATTCAGATAAGAATATAGAAGAGAGGTTTACAAGTTCAATTGGTATAGAATTTATGGCATATATACCGGCAGCTACAGGAACTATTTTAGGAAGAGCACTTGGTCTTTCGTTTATACATACATTTATGTTGGCTAAGATAATGAATCTCATTTCATATGTTGTTGTAATGTATTTTGCTATAAAAACATTAAGATATGGCAAAATTCTACTTTCTGTAACAGGGCTTATGGGAACAACCATGTTTATGGCATCGACATATTCATATGACTTCTGGGTTATTTCTTTCTTTACACTTGGATTTTGTATGTTTATTTCTGAACTTCAATACAGGGAAAAAAAATTGACTTACGGGCGTATTATTACCATGAATGTTATCTTTGCAGTGGCGCTTATGCCTAAAGCTATATATTTTGTAGCTATGTTTGCTCTGCTTTTTATGCCAAAGGACAAATTTATAGATAAGAAGCAGAGAATGTGGTATTTTATTGTTATTATAGGAATAGCTATTCTCCTTATGTTGTCATTTGTTGCTCCGATGCTTATTAATACAGATCAGAGAACCGATAGTAGAGGTGGAGATAATATAAGTTCAGCTGGACAGATAGCATTTATATTTGGAAATCCTGTTCAGTATACCCATATTCTTATCAAATTTATGATGGAATATTTATCTCTTGAAAATGCAGGGGATTATGTGAACTTTATGGCATATATGGGAAATGGATATGGTGAAACTCTTACACTTGTTTTATTGGGAATACTTTCCTTTATTGATAGAGGAGAGGAGAGGGTATCCATTCCTGCGATAAGAATAGCATATTTTTTTAGTGCCATTGCGTGTATTGCACTTATAGCTACAGCTTTATATATATCATACACACCAGTAGGGTACGATACGGTTAGTGGTTGCCAACAGAGATATTTGTTACCATTGTTATTTCCTACTCTTTATTTTATTGGGGTTGACGGGATTAAGATATCTATTAACAAAAATGTGATGGCAATAATATCTATGGGAATTATGAGCGTGCTTTTTATGAGTAGTATCTTTTCTATGTGTATTTAGTTTTTGTCGGAAAGATGGTGTTTTATGAAAATATTTAAACAAAAGATAAAAGCAATATATCCGCAGTTGATATTTTTAATAATAACTGTGTGCATATTTACCCCCGCTTCATTATTTTTGGGTAACCTGGATGAGTTTTCAGTAGATTTTATAGAACTGGTTCCATTACTTTTATTAGCAGCTTTAATGGCAACATTTGTGATTATAGCCGTAGGGTTAATTATTCCTAAAAAAATATATGATTTATACGCAGCGGTCATATTTGGCGGTGCACTTGCTGCTTATGTGCAGGGGAATTTTCTTAATCCTGATTTTGGAGTCCTTAATGGAAGGCAGATTCAGTGGAGCCAGTTTAAGGTTAATGGAATTATAAGTACAGTTGTATGGATAGTACTTATTGTTGTTCCGCCAGTTATTGTATGCTTTAAGAAAGATATAATGACAAATATAATAAAGTGGGGTAGCCTGTTTCTTTCAAGCATACAGGTTGTGACACTTGTGGTTCTTATTGTATCTTCAAAAAGAAGTGTTGATTATTCATATGTAGTTACTAAGAATGATGAGTTTGCGTTATCTTCGCAGGGCAATGTGGTGGTATTCATTGTTGATACACTTGATAATGATGATGCACAGAATTATGTTATCGACAGATACTGTGAAGAATTAAAAGATTTTACTTATTTTGATAATATGATAGGCGGAGGTGCACCAACAGCTCTAGGAGTTCCACTTATGCTTACAGGTTATCAGTATGATACAACACAGTCTCTGGCTGATTACAGAAAGAAAGCATATGAAGAAGGTACTCTTATTCAGGATATGTCAGATAACGGATATGATGTTAAGTTGTATACTTTAAGTGAGTATCTTAATGGAGTTAATCAGGAGGCAGTAGCCAATACTGCAGGTGGACAGAAATACAGAATATCAGACAAAGTTCAATTCTTTAAGAATATATATAAAATGTCGGCATTTTATGCATTTCCACAGATTATAAAACAGTATTTCTGGTTTTATGGTGATGATTTTGCAGCATGTCAGGCTCCAGAGAATAACAATATTATTCAATATGAACTGGATGATTCACAGTTGTATGCTGATTTTAAGAATAATGGCGGCATAACAGTTGATGCTGGAAATAAAACATTTACACTGTATCATATGGTAGGGGCACATGCACCTTATGAGATGAATGAACAGTGTGTAGATGTGGGGGAAACAGAGACTTCTCTTGATAAGCAGATACAGGGTGTATTCAGATATATTAATGAATATATGCGGCAGATGAAGGATAAAGGTGTGTATGATAACAGCACGGTTATAATTACAGCCGACCACGGCGGATATGGATTGTATGAACGTCCTGCTGTATTTGTGAAAATGGCTGATACACATAATGATGTAATGCAGGTTAATTCAGATTCTGTAACATTTAAGAATCTGTATGCTACTTATGGCAAGGCAGCACTTGGACAGAAGAGTAAGTTTGGAAAAACCCTTTTTGATATGGCAGGTGTTTCTCAGACAAGATATCATGTAGCACCATGGGATGTGTCAAAAGGTATGTATCCGACAGATGAATATCTTAAAAACAGAGATTATTCGGTGTTCAGAATAGATGGGGACGCAGTTAATCCACAGATATCTGTAATTAAAGATGAGCAGCAGATGAAGAATATTAATAATTAATGATGAAGCAGCAGCTATAGCCTGGAAGGTTTGTAGCTGCTGCTTTTATACTGGTAATTTAGTTTATTATCTGCTATAATCCATTCTGTTCACGCAGATGGACAAAGATATGACCGAACGAATAAACTGTGAGAGGGGATATTTATGAACGAGAATAATCAGCTGGTTCGTGCTTTAGGGCTTAAAGAATCAATTAGTATGACAATTGGAACCGTTGTAGGTGTAGGACTTTTTACCTGTGGTTCAGCACAGATAGGAAGTGTAGGATCATGGATAATAGGATTCACATTTGTTGCACTTCTTATATCTATATGGCCATGTCTTATATATGGAGAGATGTCTGCAGCACTTCCTTGTGCGGGTGGAACATATAATTATGCCAAGAGAGGACTTAACAGAGTATGGGCTAATATGGCAGGATGGCATTATATAGTATCTGTTGTAGCTATTGGTGCAGGTGAGACGCTTGCATTTGCCAATTATTTTAAGATTCTTATGGAACAGCTTGGAATAAGCATCGTTAAGCTTGATTCAAGAATTATAGCTATTATCCTTGTTGCAGTTTTCCTTATTCTTAATTTCAGAGGTATTGAGCAGTCAGGTAAGGCACAGACAGCATTTATGTTTTTCTTCTGGGGCTGTTCAGTGTGCTGGTTCCTTTATATGATACCTAAGGTTCATGTTGAATATTTTGGTGGAATAGCAATGAACTCATTGCCTCCATTTAATGAGATGATGTATATATTTGGTCTTGTATGGTGGTGCTATACAGGATTTGAGACATGTGTATCTATGGGAGCAGAGACTAAGTATCCACAGTATACACTTCCAAGAGCATTAAAGATTTCGGTATTTATGGTATTTGCACTTAACGCATTATTCCAGTGGTTTCTTGTAGGTCTTGTACCTAAGGAGTTTTATGGAATTCTTGCAGCGGCAGATGCTCCATATGCAGAAGGACTTAAGGCAGTCGGACTTGTTGGATTTCCTATTATACTTTTATGTATCGGTATTGCATTTGGTGGAGATTTATCTACTATTAATCCGGGAATTGCTGCACCTGCAAGATACATTTATACAATGGCAGAAGATGGCGCATTACCTAAATTCCTTGGAAAGATTCATCCGAAGTTCAAGACACCATATGTTGCTGTTATTGTGGTTGGTGTTATCAATTTTATACTTATTGCAACAGGTTCAATTAATTACATAGCATCGGTATCACTTATATCACTTGCTATATGTTATATGATAGGCTGTCTTTCATATATGGGGCTTAAGAAGAAGTATCCTGATATGAAGAGACCTTATAAGGCTCCTCTTGGAGTTGTTGGATGTATATTTACAATTGTTGTGTATTGCTTCATGTTAATATTTGCGGATAAGGCAGCACTTATTACATCAGGAATCATAACAGTATTATGTGTAATATTCTATTTTGCATATTCTCACAGAAAAGAATGTGTTATGCCGACAATTGAGGAAGAGATTGGCGTTATAGAAGAGCCGGATGAGCAGACTAAAGCTAAGATGGACAGACAGTACACCATATGGAAGGTATGCACAATTATTGTCACATGCATTGCACTTGGAATCTATATAATTCCAATGGTGCTGTAAGGAGGAAATATGAATCGTTATCAGTTTGAAGTACTTACATATATTGAAAAGAATGGTAAGAAAGATTATCCGATGAGAACTCTTTCAGATACATTAAAGATTTCAGGAACAGCTATATCTAAAGCTCTGGATGAATTAGAAAATGACGTGCTTATTAAAAAATGTGGAGACCAGATGGAGATTACTGAAAAAGGTCTTGAGGCACTTGAGCCATATCGTGTAAAAAGAGCGGTTATTATGGCAGCAGGATTTGGTTCAAGAATGGTTCCTGTTACATTAGACAGACCAAAGCCAATGGTTGCTGTTAATGGAGTAAGAATTATTGATACATTACTTGATGCACTTGTTTCTGTAGGAATTAAGGATATAACTCTTGTAAGGGGATATAAGAAAGAAAAATTTGATGAGATTCTGGAGAAGTATCCATTTATTAATCTTATTGATAACGATATATATGATAAAACCAATAATATATCATCAGCAATGGCAGCATTAGAACATATTGACCAGTGCTATTTATGTGAGGCAGACCTGTATATATCTAATCCGGCTATTATCACAAAGTATCAGTACTGCAGCAATATCCTTGGCTCTTATTCGTTAGAGACTGATGACTGGAGTTTTAAGCTTGATAATGGACATATAACAGATTATCAGAAGGGTAATACATATTGCTTTAATTATTATGGAATATCTTATTGGACAAAGGAAGACAGTGCAAGATTAAGAGAAGACTTTGCACAGGTATATAATGAAGAGCCGGAGGGTAATGATTATTTCTGGGAGTTTATTCCACTTGTGCTTCGCAAGGAAAGATATGCGGTAGAGGTAAGACCTTGTGAGAAATCAGATATTATGGAGATAGATAATTTTTATGAGCTGGTACAGTTAGATTCTTCTTATAAGGATTATCCGGGACAGGAACAGTAAATGCAGATATAAAGGGAAGGTGAATGTCTATGATATGTTATAAGGGAAAGGTTCTTACAGTTGACAGTAATGATACAGTAGCCGGTTATCTCGTTGAGGATAAAGGAAGAATTGTGTATGTTGGTAATGAACTGCCAGAACAGTATAAGAATGTGCAGACAGTTGAACTTGGAAAGAAGGTGCTGGTTCCGGCATTCGTAGATACACATCAGCATATGGCATCATTTTCTACATTTCACGCAGGACTTAATGTTATGGATGCAGAGTCCAATGAAGAGATTGCACAGATGGTTAAAGAATTCGTGCAGTCAAGCGGTAATAAAAAAACACTTATAGCATTTGGTGCGTCACCATATTCAGTTAAAGAAGGAAGACTTATAAGCAGGGAAGAATTAGATAAGGTATGTCCTGATAAGGAAATCATGGTTGTCAAATATGATGGACATGCGTGCATAATTAACAGCAAGCTTCTTGATAAGCTGAAGGGGAAAGTAAGTAAGTTGAGAGGTTATCACGAAGATACAGGTGAGATGAATCAGGAGGCATTCTTTGAATGTTCTAATTACATTACCAATTCACTTTCTATTATTGAACTGTTTAAGAATATGCAGAGTGCCATTGATTTTCAGGCGTCTCATGGAATTGGCTGTATTCATACTGTAAGTGGTGTGGGTTTTACAGGCAATCTTGATATTACATTTGAAAAAATATTTGCAAAATCCTTAACTAATGGATTTCAGGTAAGAGTATTCCCACAGTCAATGAATGTTGATGTCGCATTAAAGAGAAAACTGCCAAGAATAGGCGGGTGTTTTGAATGTGCGCTTGACGGATGTTTCGGTTCACACGATGCAGCTATGAATGAACCATATATTGATTCTTTAGGCGGTGACGGAGTACTTTATTATGATGATGAAAAGGTTATTGATTTCTGCAAGAAGGCTAACAGAGCCGGACTGCAGATAGAGATGCATGCGATTGGGGATAAAGCATTTGACCAGGCATGCAGGGCACTTAAGGCGGCACTTGACGATTATCCAAGAAAAGATCACAGACATGGAATTATACATGACTGTCTTCCAACTGAAGAAGGAATTAAGATATGCAGGGATTATAATATACAGATGCCTGTACAGAGTGCTTTCATTAACTGGAAACAGGAACCTGATGAGTATCTTGAAAGTATTATGGGTAAAGAAAGAGCAGAAAGACTTAATCCGCTCAGAATATTTAATGAGAATGGAATAGTTGTTTCGTGCGGTTCTGATGCTCCATGTACATCACCGGATCCTATTGTATGGATTGACAAAGCTGTTAATAATATGAATCAGTCTCAGGCAGTATCGGTTCAGGAAGCACTAAGGATGTGTACGTATAATGGATATTATGTAACATTTGACGAGAAGGAAAGAGGAAGCCTTGAGGCAGGAAAGATTGCCGATATGGTGGTTCTTTCAGACGATTTGTATTCAGTTGACAAGAAGGACATAAAGAACATTAAGGTAGAGGGACTTATACTTTCGGGAAAGAAGTATGAATCATGCAGAGAAAATGTAATCAAAGCAGTGATTCGAGGAATGTTCTCAGGAAACATGGCATAAGGAGATATGTATAATGAGAAAAGAAGAGTTTTATGTATTGAACAGTTTGTATAATGGAAGCATTGGCAGAGCAGGCTGCACTTATGATGTTGAGGAGACAAAAGCTCTTAATGACACAGATATTTATAATAAACTTGTAAAAACAGGGTATATTGAAAAAGAGTCTGGTAGTCTTACAAAGACTGGATTAGAGGCACTTGAACCATATAGGGTTAATAATGCTGTTATTCTTGCAGCCGGCGCATCTACACGTTTTATTCCTTTATCACTTGAACAGCCAAAGGGTCTTTTTGAAGTTAAGGGTGAACGTCTGATTGAGAGACAGATAAAGCAGCTTCAGGATGCTGGCATTAAGAATATTACAGTTGTACTTGGCTATAAGAAGGAGATGTTTTACTATCTTGAAGACAAGTATGGTGTAAAGTTCATTATTAATGATTCGTTTAATATAAAGAATAATATAGAAAGTCTTTATCTTGCAAGAAAAGAACTTAAGAATACTTACATATGCGTAAGTGACAGTTATTATATAGAGAATCCATTTAATCAGTTTGAATATCATACATTTTATTCAGGTTATTATGGAAAGGAAACAACGGATGAAGTATATGCAAGAGCTGACGGATTTGGAAAGATAACAAGAATTGCTAAGGATAATAAGATTGATGGCTATGTTCTTATGGGACATTCATTCTGGAGAAAAGAATTCTCAGAAGCATTTATTAATCAGGTTGAGGCTGTCCGGGAATCTGGAATATATAATAACTGCTATTGGGAGATTCTTGTAAAGGATAAGCTGGATGAAATGCCTGATATTTATTTTAAGGAATATCTTCCGGGTAATATATTTGAATTTGATTATTTTGATGAGCTTAGAAAGTTTGATTCACAGTATCTTGGACATACGCACAGTGAGATAATAAGAAATATCAAGCTTGTATTCAGATGTGATGAGGAAGATATAATTGATTTCAGAAATGTAAGTGAGGGAATGACCAACACATCCTTTATATTCAAGATTGACGGAATTGATTATATATACAGGCATCCGGGCGATGGAACAGAAAGCATAATCAATAGAAGAAATGAAAAAAAATCACTTATCACAGCCAAAGAGGTTGGTGTAGATCCTACATACATATATGCAGATGTTAATGAGGGCTGGAAGATATCAGTATTCATTCCAGAATTCAGAGAACCTGATTATAATTCTTTTGAGGACTCAAAGAAGATATTGGCTGTTTTAAGAAAGTTGCATAAGGCAGATATAACAGCTGATTATGGAATGAAGCCATGGGAAGATGCACTTGATATGGAGAAGCTTCTTGAAAAGAAAGATCCTGTGTGCTTCGTTCAGTATGAAGGACTTAAGAACAGCATAGGACAGTTATATAAGATGACTCTTGGAGATGGAATTGAAAAATGTTTCTGTCATGGCGATACATATAAGCCAAACTGGATGATAAGACCGGATGGAAGTGTCATACTTATTGACTGGGAGTATTCTGGATATTCTGACCCGGGAATTGATGTTGGATATTATGTGGTTGATGCCATGTATGATTTTGATAAGGCTGAGGAATTCATAAAGGAATACCTTCAGGAAGATTATAATGAGACAACAAGATTTCATTATATGGCATATGTTGCTATTATTGCGTACTACTGGTTTGTATGGGCTATGTACAGAGAATCATGTGGTGCAGATATGGGAGAGGCATTGGAGAACTGGCGAGACATGGCAGTTAAATATGCTGAGTACCTTTTGAAATAAATAATATTAAAAGGACACTGTATTATGTAAGAACAGTGTCCTTTTTTGTGTGCAAAACATGTAAAAATTATATTGGGGATGTAAAAAAAGTATATTGGATATGTAAAAAAACCTTTCAATAATTAATAATAAGTGATATGATTAATTATTGTGTTGGATGATTCTGACATAATCAATCAAATCTTCAAAAGAGGAGTTATTTATGGAAATATTATCGACAGCCTTAGGTTATGTAATGAATTTTTGTTACAAATTACTGCATGATTATGGATTGGCAATTATATTATTTACTCTTATAAGTAAGATCGTTCTCTTACCTGTATCAATCTGGGTACAGAAGAATTCAATTAAAATGGTTAAGATGCAGCCTGATATTAACAGGATTCTTATTAAGCATTATGGGGATAAGGATGAGATAGCAGAGGAACAGTCTAAGCTTTATAAAAAAGAAAAATATAATCCACTGGCATCACTTATACCTCTTATTATACAGATAATACTTCTGCTTGGAGTTGTTGCAGTTATCAAAGACGGAATTAATGAAGGTGTTGCGAACATGAAGTTTTGTGGCTATGACCTTACATGGATTACTACAAAACAGTGGGGATTATCAATAATAACACCAATTATAGCAGGTGTCTCAGCATGGCTTTTATGTGTTGCACAGAATGCAAGTAATGTATTACAGGCAGAACAGAGTAAGCTTAATAAGTATGGTATGATGATATTTTCAGTAGGTTTGTCGTTATATTTAGGATGCTTTGTATATGCAGGGGTAGCTCTTTACTGGACTGCCAGCAACATATTTGCAATTCTTCAGTTATATCTTCTTAACTGGGCGATTAATCCTAAGAATTATGTTGATTATGAGGCTCTTGAGGAAACTAAGAAAGAACTTGCAGAGATTGAAGCTCTTGGTACGAAAAAAGGTAAAAGAAACAAAGAAGATATTAAGAGAGAAAAAGCTGATTATAAAAAGTTTTTCTCTGTTGTTAATAAACATCTTGTCTTCTATTCAGAGGGCTCAGGTTTTTATAAGTATTTTAAAGGGATAATTGAATACATACTTAATAATACGAATATTACAATCCATTATGTAACAAGTGATCCTGATGATCAGATATTCAGAATTGCAGAAAAAGAAAGTAAGATTAAACCTTATTATATAGGGGAAAAGAAACTTATAACACTTATGATGAAGATGGATGCAGACGTTGTTGTTATGACTATGCCTGATATTGAGAATTATCACATTAAGAGAAGTTATATCAGAAAAGATATTAATTATGTTTATGTTCCTCATGGCATGGACAGCCTTAATATGACAATGCGAACCGGTTCAATGGATCACTATGATTCTGTATTATGTACAGGAAAGATTCAGAAAGAAGAAATAGAAAAAACTGAAGAAGTGTATAATCTTCCTAAGAAGGAGCTTGTTGAGTGGGGATATTCATTGCTTGATGAGATGCGTGAGGATTATGAAAAGATGCCAAAGAAGGAAAATGATATTAAGTCAATACTTATTGCTCCATCATGGCAGAAAGATAATATTGTAGACAGCTGTCTTGAGGACATACTTGATAATCTTAAGGGACATGGTTATAAGATTACAGTCCGACCACACCCACAGCATGTAAGACATATGCCTGAGAAGATGGAAGGACTTAAAGAAAGATATAAGGATGATACAGATATAGAGATTCAGACTGATTTTTCATCAAACAGTACTGTTTTTGAGGCAGATCTTATGATTACAGACTGGTCAGGTATAGCATATGAATATGCTTATACTACATGTAAACCGGTTCTTTTCATTGATACACCAATGAAGATAATGAATCCTGAATACAAAAAGATTGGAATTGAGCCACTTAATATATGGATGAGATATGAAATCGGGCGTGTACTTAAGCTTGATGAAATTGATAAGACAGCTGATACAGCAGCAAAGATGCTGGCAGCTTCTGATACATATAAGGACAGCATAGACCGATTTGTTAAAGAATATGTGTATAATCTTGGCAGTAGTGCATCGGTTGGAGCTAAATATATTATTCAGGAAATTCAAAAAGCAATTAAAAGACATAAGGAACAAGAGTAACGTCAGATTACTAGGAGGGGATTATGCAGGCAATTATTTTAGCAGCGGGAATGGGAAAGCGTTTAAAAGAACTTACCCAGAATAATACCAAATGTATGGTAAAGGTTAATGGAGTATCGCTTATAGACAGGCTTTTGCATCAGCTTGAGAAACAACATCTCTCAAGAATAGTGATTGTTGTGGGCTATGAAGGACAGAAGCTGATTGATTATATAGCGACATTGGGAATTAAGACACCAATTTCATATGTTGACAATGCGGTATATGATAAGACGAACAATATTTATTCACTTGCATTGGCAAAGAATTATCTTATGGAAGAAGATACTCTGCTTTTTGAATCAGATGTAATTATTGAGGATTCTGCAATTGATGAACTTGTAAAAGATCCGAGAGATACACTTGCCATGGTAGATAAATATGAGAGCTGGATGGATGGTACATGTGTAAAGCTTGACGAATATGATAATATTGTTGCATTTGTTCCAGGAAAGAGCTTTGATTTTAAGGAAAAAGAGGAATACTATAAAACTGTAAATATCTACAAATTCAGCAAACATTTTTCACAGGATATATATGTTCCTTTCCTTGAGGCATATTGTAGTGCATTGGGAGAAAATGAATATTATGAACAGGTTCTTAGAGTTATAACGATGCTGGACACACCTGGAATTAAAGGTATGAGATTATCAGGTCAGAAATGGTATGAAATAGATGATGAACAGGATCTTGATATAGCAACAACACTTTTTGCTCCGGATGATGAGACAAGAATTAACCTTATGCATAAAAGATATGGAGGATTCTGGAGATATCCGGGATTGTTGGATTTCTGTTATCTTGTTAATCCTTATTATCCGCCTAAAAAGCTTAAGGATGAACTGCGTGCAAGCTTTGATACACTTTTGACAGAATATCCTTCAGGTATGGGAGTTAATTCTTTACTTGCAGCTAAGAATTTTGGTGTTCATAAAGACAACATAATAGTTGGAAATGGAGCCGCAGAACTTATTAAGTCACTTATGGAGAGCTTTTCTGGAAAGACAGGCGTTATCAGACCTACATTTGAAGAATATCCTAACAGATATGCTGTTGAAGACGAAGTGGTATTTACACCGTCAAATGATAATTATACATATTCAGTTGAAGAACTGATAGAGTTCTATACATGCAACAAAGTAGATAATATTATTATTATTAATCCTGATAATCCATCTGGTAATTATCTGAAAAAGGAAGAAATTATAAGATTAATAAAATGGACAGACAGTCAGGGAATAAAGCTGGTGGTTGATGAGTCGTTTGCTGATTTCTCAGATGAACCGGATAATTCTCTTATAGAACAGAAATTTATCGAAACATATAGAAGATTATATGTTATGAAAAGTATATCTAAATCATACGGTGTACCGGGACTGAGGCTTGGAATCCTTGTTTCCTCAGATACAGAAGCGATTGCAGCAATGAAAAAAGATGTTGCAATATGGAATATTAATTCATTTGGAGAGTATTATCTTCAGGTTGCAGAAAAGTATAAGAAAGATTATGCAGCTGCAATGGACAAATTCCGCGTAGAAAGAAAAAGGTTCTATAATGAACTGGAGCAGATATCTGGTATAAGGGTCATCCCATCACAGGCTAATTATTTTATGATTGAGATAACTAATGGAATGACAGCAAAAGAACTTATGATAAAATTGTTTAAGAATCATTATCTGCTTATAAAAGATTTGACATCAAAATTACATGATGGAAAACAGTATATAAGAATTGCAATCAGAAATGATGCAGATAACAACAAGATGCTTGAAGCATTAAAAAAAGAACTTAATTAAAAAGGAGATAAAAAGTATGTTGACATTATTAAATTTAAATGTAGCAGGTTACATTGACCCATCTGTTATGACTTATGCCATTCAGGCTATTGCCGGAGTGATAATTGCTGTTGGTGCATTTCTTGGTATTTATTTAAGAAAGGCAAAGAAAAAGCTTAATAACAAGCTTGGAATTGATGAAAACAGAAACAAGGAAGTTGAGACAGATGATATCGTTATCAACGAATCAAAATAATAAATGCATTTTCAGGACGCCGTTTTTATACGGCGTCTTTTTCTTGATTTGTTATTGATAAAAGTATAAAATAATATGGCGTTATATCAATAAAAACAGTGAGGTAATTATGAGTAACAATACAGATAATAATATGCAGGAAACTAAGCCGGATATATTTGATAAGATTATGCATCTGCCGGGTCTGAGGGTGTTTGAACCATTGTATAAGAAGTATAAGGAAGTGCTTTTATATCTTTTCTTTGGAGTACTTACAACAGTAGTAAGTATTGGTTCATATGCATTCTTTAATGTTACACTTGGAATTAATGAACTTATTGCAAATGTTATATCATGGGTACTTGCAGTACTTTTTGCATTCTTTACTAACAGGATATGGGTGTTTGCAGCACCAACTAAGACTGTGGAAGAATTTATGAAACAGTTGGTTTCATTTGCGGGTGGAAGAGTATTAACTCTTGTAATTGAGGAGATAATTCTTCTTGTGTTCATTACAATGTTGCATTTCAACAGTATGTTAATAAAGTTTATTGCGCAGGTTGTGGTAATTATACTTAATTATGTTATAAGCAAGCTGCTTGTATTCAGAAAAGATAAGAGTGAGAAGTAAAAGGAGAAGGTAATGGAAAAGAATGTATTAGAGTTTCTTGAAAACTCACAGAGAATGTATGGGGAAAAGACAGCGTGTGCGGACATGAACAATGAACTTACATACACACAGCTTATGAATCAGGCAAAGTTCATAGGAAGCTGTCTCTCACTTAAGATTAAGCCTACACAGGGAGTTCCTGTGTATATGGATAAGACATGTAATACATTATCTTTATTTATGGGAATTGTGTATGCAGGCGGATATTACTGTATGCTTGATACAACTCATCCGGCTGAGAGAATTAATCTTATATTAGATACGATCCAGGCAGATATTCTGGTTGTAGATAATAAGTCAGCCAAGAAAGCAGAAAAGCTCGGATTTCAGGGCGAGATTATTAATCTTGACGAATTGCTTGAAGAGTATGACGGACAGGCTGTGGATTCAGAGGCTCAGGAGAGACTGGAAAAGATAAGAGAACAGGCACTTGATACAGATCCTCTGTATTCAATATTTACATCAGGTTCAACAGGAGTTCCTAAGGGAGTTATTGTCAATCATCGTTCAACAATAGATTTTATTGATTGCTTTACGGAAACATTTGGAATTACTAATGAGGATGTTATAGGTAATCAGGCACCTTTTGACTTTGACGTATCAGTTAAGGATATATATTCAAGTTTAAAGACAGGCGCAACCTTACAGCTTATTCCTAAGATGTGCTTTTCGTTCCCAACCAAACTGCTTGATTTCCTTGATGACAGAAAGGTTACAACTATTATATGGGCTGTATCAGCGTTATGTATTGTAACAACTCTTAATGGATTCGAGTATAAGAGACCATCTTCACTTAACAAGATTATGTTCAGTGGAGAGGTTATGCCTATAAAGCATCTTAATGCATGGAGAGTGCAGTATCCGGATGCAATGTTTGTTAATCTTTACGGACCAACAGAGATAACATGTAATTGTACATATTATGTTATTGACAGAGAGTTTGGTCTTGACGAGAAACTTCCGATGGGAAAGCCATTTGCCAATGAAAGAGTATTCCTGTTAGATGACGAGGATAAGCTTGTTGATGCAGGCAGACCAGGCGAGTTAGGAGAAATATGTGTATCTGGAACAGCTGTAACCATGGGGTATCTGCGTAATCCTGAAAAGACAGCAGCAGCATTTGTACAGAATCCTCTTAATGACAGATATCTGGAAACTATATACCGCACAGGTGATCTTGGTTACTATAGTGAAGATGGTGAACTTTTCTTCTCATCAAGAAAGGACTTCCAGATTAAGCATATGGGACACAGAATCGAGCTGGGCGAAATTGAGACATACATGAATGCTATAGAGGGACTTTTAAGAAGCTGCTGTATATTTGATACAGACGAGAATAAGATTCTCGGATTCTTTGAGATAGAAGGAGCAAGTGAGCTTGACAGAAAGGGCGTAACACATGCTCTCAAAGATAAAGTGCCACAGTGGATGATTCCAAATGTGCTCGTTAAGGTTGAAACAATGCCAATTACTAAGAATGGTAAGATTGACAGAAAAGAACTTATGAAGATATATAAAGAACAGGAGGCATAGGATGGTAGGAGTTAATGAATTAAAAGAGATTGCCATAAAATGTGGAACACCATCGTATATATTTGATACAGATGAGCTATGTGCAAGGATTGATGCCATGCAGCAGATTTTGGGATGCGGTGTTACAGTGTGTTATGCAATGAAGGCTAATCCGTTTCTTATAAGTGTGCTTGATAAGAAGCTTGATAAATTTGAGGTATGTTCTCCGGGTGAATTTGCGATATGCGAAAAAGAAGGCATAAACAGGGAGAAGATTGTACTTTCGGGTGTTAATAAGGAAAAGAAAGATATTCTCTACACAATGAAGACAGGTGCTGTTGGAATCTACACTGTGGAATCACTTAACCAGCTTGAACTTATCAATTCATGTGCAGTTGAGTGTGGCATTAAGGTTAAGGTTCTTATAAGAGTTACAAGCGGCAACCAGTTCGGTATTAATGAGCGTCAGGTGTATGAGATTGCAGACAGAAAGGATGAACTTAAGGGAATTATCATTGAGGGAATCCAGTGCTATTCGGGAACCCAGAAGAAGAAATTAAGCCAGATAGAAGCTGAGGTAGTATGGTTACAGGCAATAGCACATACATGTGAGGCTGAACATGGTGTTGAGCTTAAAGAGATTGAATATGGTCCTGGCCTGTCAGTTGATTACTTTGTTACAGACAAATGTGATGCCATGAATACTGATTTTGACGAGCTTAAAGAGTTTGCTGTGATGATTAAAGAAATGTCCGAAAAATTCAATGTTACTCTTGAGATGGGACGATATATTGCAGCTACCTGTGGAATACTTATAAGCAGAATTGCTGATATGAAGATGAATGACACAACAAGATACGCAATCATTGACAGTGGAATTAATCATATTAATTATTATGGACAGGCTATGGCTATGAAGAAACCAAGATGTGAATTCATTCCCATGGAGTACACAGAAGGGTTTGCAGATGGCGTAGATCATGAGGTGGAAGTGTACTCACAGGGAGTGCAGCCATATAACATATGTGGTTCATTATGTACAGTAGGAGATGTAATTGTTAAGAATCTTGAATTAAAAGATGCTAAGATTGGTGATATGATAGCATTTTATAATATTGGTGCATATTCTGTTACAGAAGGAATATATCTGTTCCTGAGCCGCCGAATGCCTGCAATTGTGATGTATTCAAAGAAGAATGGCTACAGGATTGTTAGAAATCCAGTGGACACTTTTTTAATAAACAGTGTTAGTACACAATAATTTTACAATTTTGTAACAAAATATGATTGACTATATGTGAATGAGAAGATAGAATGTTTTCTGTTCACAGATGTGTGATTAATAATTTTTTTGCGAGGTTTATTATGGATCAGTTATTAGACATTTTGAATGAAATTAACAGTGATGTGGATTATGAAGTATGTGATACTCTTATTGATGATGGTATATTCAGCTCATTTGATATTGTATCACTTGTTGGTGAGTTAAACGATGCATTTGACATCGATATCACACCAGTTGATATAGTACCTGAGAACTTTAATTCAGCAGAGGCTATGTGGGAGATGATTCAGCGTCTGCAGGATTAATCCAGAAAGTGGGGTAAAACAATATGTCACTAGTTTCTACCGGATTTCTGGTATTTTTATTAGTGGGAGTAATTGTATATTATCTTATACCTAAGAAGGCACAGTGGGCATGGCTTTTGATATTAAGCTATGCTTACTATTTATGTTCGGGATATAAGACTGTTGTGTTCATATTACTTACAACAATCGTTACTTTCACATCAGGAATCCTTTTAGAGAGAACAGAGGATAATCTTGCCAAAAGTCTTAAAGCAGAAGGACTGGCAAGAGAAGATAAAAAGGCTTTAAAAGAAAAGGCAAAGACATATAAGAAAAGAGTTGTAGTACTTGCTCTTCTTCTGGTATTTGGTGTGCTTGCAGTTGTTAAGTATCATAATTTTGCGATTGAGAATGTTAATGGCATAATTAAGGCATTTGGTGGTAATGGCAGGATATCAACATTTACACTGCTTCTTCCACTAGGAATATCTTTCTATTCATTCCAGTCGATATCATATGTTATTGATGTATACAGAGGCAAAGTAAAGGCATGTAATAACATTTTTAAATATGCTTTGTTTGTTTCATATTTTCCTCAGATAACACAAGGACCTATAGGAAGATATGACAGACTTGCACCACAGTTTTTGGCAGAGCACAAGTATGATCTTGTAGTTATACAGCATGGATTACAGCGTATGGCCTGGGGACTTTTCAAAAAGTTCATCATAGCTGACCGTGCAGGAGTCGTGTCTGATCTGGTATTTAATAATCCAGGCCAGTATCATGGAATATATGTAATAATAGGCGTTCTTGCGTATTGTGCACAGCTATATGGAGATTTTGCCGGTGGAATTGATATGATTATGGGTGCTTCTGAGATGTTTGGAATTCATCTGGATGATAATTTCAGGCAGCCATTCTTCTCTCATTCTATTGGAGAATTCTGGCGCAGATGGCACATAACACTTGGTACATGGATGAAGGATTATGTGTTCTATCCATTCAGCTTAAGTAAAGCTATGAATAAGCTGGGTAAGTTTTTCAAGAAACACAGCAAAACAAGATTTGGTAAATACATGGCAAAGGCATTACCTATATGTCTGGCAGATTTACTCATATTCTTTATAGTAGGTGTATGGCACGGAGCAGCATGGAAGTATATCGTATATGGTATGTACAATGGTATAATCATGAGCTTTAGCAGTATTATGGCACCTGTTTATGAAAAAATGTTTAAAATAACTCATATTAATAAGAATGCACGCTGGTACAGAGGATGGCAGATAATAAGAACATTTATACTTGTTAATATAAGCTGGTATTTTGATAACGCAGCTACTCTTACAGATGCATTCAGACTTATGGGAAATACATTTAAACATGCATCATTCAGCATGGACGCCGTTGTAAAAATGTCTGGAAGCCAGCTGGATTTAATAATATTGCTTGTGGGCTGCTTTGTATGGCTTATTATAAGCATACTTAAAGAGAAAGGCATTGTAATCAGAGAAGCTCTTGACAGAAAGCCTCTGATTATCAGATGGGCTGTATACATAGCTCTTGTTATGTCGGTTGCAATGCTTGGCTATATTTCTAATACATCGGGTGGATTTATGTACGCCCAGTTCTAATCAGAGGTGCAGGATACCATGAAGAAGAAAGCATTTAAAGAGATATTAAAATATGTGAGGGTGATAGTATTCTTTGCGGTTATAACTATACTTGTTGAAGCAGTTAATTATGTAATGGTTCAGCCGGGATATGCAAGATATATAATCCATACAGTTGACAATCCGGATGATGGCTCTGATTATGATTGTATTGTAGTGGGAGCTTCACATGGAAGGGCTTCAATTGACCCGCATTATTTTCTGGAAATGGAATATGCAGTTAATCCAATTAATATGTGTATTCAGGGTGCCACGGTTATTGATAATTATTATATGATCAGAGAAGCGTGCAATAATAATGATGTAAAGAAGATAATTCTTGAACTTGATTATCAGTATTGGAATAAGAATCTGAAACGCGATTCGGATTTTGGAGATCTTCTTGTATATGGGCAGCTTCCATTTACGAGTCTTAAAATGGAATATATAGTAAACCAGCTTATGGATAAAGACTTCAGGACAATATATTTCAGAAGATACGCATTTGCAAAGAATTGGAAAACGGCTAAGAAATATATGGCTATAAAGAAGACAGATGAATATAAGAATTTCCAGATTGATGGTGTTGCCGGAATTGATACAGAAGGACCATATCAGGGACTGGGATTTTTCTACCGTACCAAGGTAACTGATAAGAAGGGAAAGATTAATCCATCACCATGGACATATGATGATCTTAACCCTAAGGTACAGAAATATTTCCAGAAGATAGTTAAGTATTGTAAGGACAATGGAATTGAGCTTATATGTGTTACCACACCAATTCCACCATCATCTGTTGCTTCAGGTGCTGCAAATGAGGCTAATACATATTTCAGACAGATATGTGATGAGAATAATGTAAGGTATATAGATGGCAATCTTATTAAGAACGAGATTCTTAATGTAAGTGATGATGATTTCTCAGACTGGGAAGGACACATGAATGGTGAACTTGCAGAGCAGTTTTCAGAGATACTTACAGAGATACTTATGAAGGAAGATAATTCGGAATATTTCTATAGCGGCTATGATGAGTGTATAGAAGCAATTAAGGTGAGGGGTAATGAAAACTAAGGTGTTGAAGTATATAAGGGCGGTAGTATTTATCGCTGTTATAGCCGGACTGGTAAAATGCATAGATTTTGCAATGATGCCATCCGGATATATAAGATATATAATTCATGCAGCAGGAAATCCCGGTACAGAGGAGGGATATGACTGCATTATACTTGGAGCGTCACATGGAAGGTCTTCCATTAATCCTAAGTATATGATTAAGTCCGGATATGCAAAGAATCCTCTTAGTCTGTGCATTCCGGGAGAATCAGTTGTTAATTCTTATTACCTTTTAAAAGAGGCATGCAGAAACAATGCTGTGAAGAAAGTTGTGCTGGAGATGGATTACCAGTATTGGACTAATGATGAAGCAAGAGACTCAGAATTTGGGGATTTGTTTGAATATGTCCAGCTTCCAATGTCTAAAGTAAAGTTAGAATATATCAGAGATGAATTAATAGATAAAGATTTTAGAACTGTATATTTTAAGAAACTGGCATATACTTCAGATTTTAGTGAAGTTAAATACAACATTAAAACAAAGATGACAAAAGAATACAGGGATTACGATATCAGTGCGGTTAAGGTGTGTGATGCTAATGGACCATATATGGGCAGAGGTTTTTTTTACCGGGAGAATAATAATGATAACAAATGTGATTTCTGGGTTCAGGAGTGGACTGAAGATGATATAAGCAGAAAAGTTATAAAGTATTTTCAAAAGATTGTAGATTATTGCAAGGATAATCATATAGAAATGGTGTGCATTACAGAGCCAATCACACCAACAGCTGTTGTAAAAGGACCTTCGAGAGATGCCAATACATTTTTTAAAGACATTTGCAGTAATAATAATGTAAGATACATTGATTTTACATTATTAAAAAATGATGTATTTGATATTACAGATAATGATTTCTGTGATTGGGAAGGACATATGTATGGAGAGGCAGCAGAAAGGTTTTCTGGGATTATGTCAGAGGTTCTTGTAAATGGTAATGAAGAATATTTTTATGATAGTTATAAGGCTAAGATTGATGAAATAGAGAGGAAAAAGCCTTGAAATATTTAAGAACAGTGCTTTTTATGGCAGTGATTGCCGGCATGATTCTTATAATGGATTATGCACTTGTTCCATCCGGGTATATAAGGTATATAATTCACGAGACTAATAATGCTGGTAGTGATGATGGATATGACAATATAATAATCGGAGCTTCACATGCAAGATCTGCTATAAATCCAGTAAAGCTAGACGAAGCCGGAGCGTCTGACAACGCGTTTAATCTGGCTATACCTGGAGAGACTGTAACGGATTCATATTATCTTTTAATGGAGAGTGACCGTAATAATAATGTAAAAAGAGTTATATATGACCTTGATTATCAGTACTGGTGCAATTATGCAGAGCGGGAGTTTGAAGACTGTTTCATATATACATGGCTTCCTTTCAGTAATGTAAAGCTTAAGTATATAGCTGATAATCTACTGACTAAGGATTTTCGCACTGTATATTCGAAGAGATGGGCTTATGAGACATCTCCATCATCTATTATGAATAATCTTAAGGTTAAGAGCAGCACGGCGTATCGTAATTACAGCATGGATGCAGTTGAGATACATGATGCCGGAGGTCCTTACGCTGCTAAAGGATTTTTCTATAGAGACATGAAGCTGGACAGTCTCGTGCCATCAGATATTGTAGCATGGGATGAGAATGGAATCAGTGAAAAGGTTCTGGATTCATTTGAAAAGACTGCCCAATATTGTAAGAAGAATAATATTGAACTTGTATGTGTTACATCACCAATCACACCTTCAACGGTAGTTAATGGCTATTCGGAGAAGGCAGGTGAGTATTTTACGCGGCTTTGTGAAAAATATGCTATAGAATATTATGATTTTAATCTTCTTACAATGGATGTACTTCCAAGAACAGATGATGATTTCTTTGATGAAGAAGGTCATATGCTTGGAGAACTTGCGGACAGATATTCAGATATACTGGCATCAGTTCTTCTTGACAAATGTGACAAAAGTACCGCTTTTTATGGTACTTATGCACAGTTAGAGCAGGCAGTTTATGAAAATTATGTGACAAATCAGTGAAACTGATAAAATATGCTTGCTATAAAGATAACAATGTGCTAAACTTCATTCACTGCATATGTTGAATCTGCAGGTAGTAAAGAGTCATGATGTATTACATATCTGTTATTGCATTTGAGACACTTAGGCTACGCCAGAGGAAATCATATGTATTAATAATACGCCTGCTATGCAGGCACTTTACGCCGGTGTGGCGGAACTGGCAGACGCACAGGACTTAAAATCCTGCGGGACTTATACTCCCATACGGGTTCGATTCCCGTTGCCGGCATCTAATTATGGCTGTACAAGAATGAATGGTTTCTTGTACAGCCTTTTTTGTGTGCAGGGATGGGAAAGAGGATGATTTTATATGTACAATGCAGGATAGGAGAGGTATCAAACAGAGAACAATATAATAAAAAAATATGATTCCAGTAATAACAATACCAGAAATAAACACGGGTATTGTTATTTTTTGCTTATAGGAGAAAATCTAAAAAACCTAAAATTTGTGAAAAATTACAATGCGTCTAATATATAAGAAAAATGTCGGAAGCCAGTAAATGCGATGGTTGCAAGGTTTGCGTACAAGCGGCAAAAAAGAGTTTAATTGCTTTTAGAAAGATAACAATATTGACATTGTGAAAAATGCACAAAATAAACGCCGTATATATGCAGAAAGAGCGACATAGTTACCAATGAAATAAATTGACTGGGGAGGGCATTTGTGTTAATCTTATAAAAGATTTCGGGAAAAGTGCGTGTTTCCCGTGCAACAATGAGATATCGTAGAAAATACGGTGTTTTAGAAACAAGGAGGCAATTTATGAAAAAGAACAGAAAGCGGATTGTGGCGGCGTTCATGACTGTTCTCATGGCGTTGACATTAGTCCCAACATGGCTGTTGGGTGGCGTGTTTACCACTACAGCTAAGGCGGCTGAGAAAACCTATTCGTATGATGTTGAGTCAGATTCGAATTGGAAGAAAGCTACAAACATAGCGAAAGATACTAAAATTGGTACAGATGGCTATTTTGTAATTGGAAATGGTGGAGAAAAGGGAGACAAAGCCAAATATGCTAATAGTGATACAAAATCTATTGAATTAGCTAGAGGCGGTGTGGGAACAATATCATTTACTGTTCCAGCAGGAATGGAAGCAACAGCTTCATTTGAGGTAACTGCAAGTGGAGCAGGAATTGCGTATTATGATTTAATAGATGCATCGCAGAAATCTGTGTCACAAGAATCAGGTGCCGCGGGTTGTAAATTAACTGATACCAATACAGCAGTTACAGCATCTTATAAACTAGGTGAAGGAACTTATACATTTAGGGCGACTGCACCAGCAGATGCTAAAAAGAATGTAAGAGTATACAGTATTAAAGTAAATACAAAGTCTACAGGTCCTGTTACAGGTGCTAAACCAACAGTTAAGCCTGATTCATTAAAGGCTAACTACAATACAGAAACAGGAAAGATAGACTTATCATGGGATGTAGCAGTAGAAGGTTCAGGAGATTCTGTTTACCAGATATTTGTTGGTGATAAGAAAGTTGATTCTGTAAAGTGTACAGAGAAGACATATTCATATACCCCTGATAAGTCAGGCAAGTATACATTTACAGTAAAGGGTGCTCTTGGAACGGATGTTGAAGAAACAGGAGCATCAGCAGAGGTGACTGTTACAGTTCCATTGACAGAACCAACAGTTAAAGCAACAAGAGTTCCAACAGATGGAACAAAGATTAATGTTGAAGCATCTGGTTCAGAGGCAGAAAAATATGAGTTCTCTGTATATGATTCAGATAAGAAGCTTGTAAAGACTGTAGAGGCCGAAGCTAAAGACGGTAAGGCAGCAACAACAGTTGAGGGTCTTAAAGAAGGATATAAGTATTATGTTTCAGCTACAGCTGTAAGAGGAGAAGAGAAGAAAGAATCTGACGGTGAGAAGATGGCAAGCGTAATGCCATATGCTGAAAAGGATACATCACAGGCAATACCTGGAATGACAGTTATTAATACTAATGATGCAGATAATTCTAAGACAGTAAGTCTTACAATAGTAAGAGAAAATGGAACTATAAAAGCAGGTCAGACAAGCGGAAAGAGTTCTAAGATTGAAAAGACAGGCATTAAGTATGGAAGTTTAATAGCAGCTCCGGCTACTACAAAGGACTTCACATTTTCTGCAACTATTAAGGTTACAGGTGCTGAAAGAGGAACATCTACATCAAAGCAGCAGGGCGTGTACTTAGGTGCATTTGCAGATACAAAGCAGGCAACTAAGGACATTATTTCAGCTGAACTTGGTACAGATGGAAAAGCATATTCAGCTTATATTGGAATCAAGAAAGATGGCGAATTCGACAGAGATGGCGGAGTGGATGCTAAACTTGATACAGAGTATAAGGTTACAATCACAAGAACAGGCAGTGTATATACATATTCAGTAAAAAATAAAAATGATGATGTTGTAATGCAGGAGTCTGTAACAGCAACAGCAGATGCGTTAAAGGAAGGCGGAGCAGCTATTCCAGCAATTGCACTTGTTGGTGCGACAGCTACTATAACAAACATTAAGCTTACGGTAGATGGAAAGGCTGCAGTAGATGCAGCAAACTTTACTGGATCATTTAATCCATTCGTTGATAACTGGGCAATTGTTGATGCTCCGGTTTTATCAGATGTAACAACAGAAGAGAATAAGAAAGATGGAAAGATTACTATCAAAGTTGATGAAGAAATCAGCCCAGTAGGAGCAGCAGAAGTATCAGTAGATATGATTGATGCCGAGGGTAAAGTTGTTGATACAAAGGTAGCCTCTTCTACAGGAGCAAGTGTTACTTTTGAACCAAAGGCAAGTGGTGATTATTCATTTAAGGCATATGCAACAAGACCAACAGAGACAACTAAGAAAGAGTCAAAGCCAATAACAGTTAAGGGATTTGTTCTTCCAATCAAGGCTCCTGTTGTTAATGCAAGAACAGCTACAGACAGTAAGGTTGAAGTTTACTGGGATGCAGTTCCAGAAGCTAATACATATAAAGTTGAGTATAAGAAGAATGGCGAAGAAAGCTTTGCGGTATTGACAGAAGGAACAACAGCTCTTTCAGCTATGACACCTTCACTTACAGCAGGCGAAACTTATATCTTTAAGGTTACAGCAACAAGAACATCAGATGGACAGTCAAAGACATCTAATGATGTAATATTTACAGTAGCAGATCATGAGCAGTTTGTATGGAAATTCTCTGCATTTGGTCAGGGTGTAACAATTAATGAAGATAAGCTTAACGATAAGAAGAAATCAAATAATGGTTACTCAGGAAGCGTTAATACAGGTGATGGTTCTGTTAATGTATGGTCAGTTGGAAGCAAGGGTAAGTTAGTACCAGCTTCAACAGATGGTGTTGCTTTCTATTATGCAACAATACCTGCAAATAAGAATTTTACACTTACAGCTACAGCTAATGTTAATTCTTGGACATATACTAATGGTCAGGAAGGTTTTGGTCTTATGGCTGCAGATGCTGTAGGAACTAATGGAGATGCATCAGTATTCTGGAATAACTCATACATGGCTTCAGCTACAAAGGTTGAGTATTACAGCAGTGTTGATGAAGAAACAGGTGTGGCTTCAGTGAGCAAGACATCAGGAGACAAGATTTCTATGAAGCTTGGTATTGGCTCACAGGAAAAGATTGGCGTAACAAACGACAATATTGATAAATTAAAAGATAACGATACTGATACAGTAACTAATGAATTTAAGACATCAATGTCAACTCTTGATACATCTAAGTTAGGTAGCGAGGCAGGAACATATAATCTTATTGGTAACTATACTAACACAGATTCAACATTTGTAGGTACAACAGTTGAGAATCCAATTACAACTATTAAACTTACTATTCAGAAGAATAACACAGGTTATTTTGTAAGTTACACAGATGCAAATGGAAATACAACAACTAAGAAATATTATGATACAGAAGCACTTAGTAAGCTCGATGCAGATAATGTATATGTTGGTATGTTTGCATCAAGAACTTGTGATGTAACATATACTGATATTTCGCTTACAACTATTGATCCAGCAGATGATGCTCCAGCAGAAGAAAGACCAGTTGAGTACAAAGATGTAGTATTAAGCGTGTCTTCAGCTTCAACATCAAGCTCAGAGAATTACAAGCTTAAGGGTATGTCTAATGTAGATGGTCATGTAGTAGTAACAAAGGGTGAGGAAGTTGTTGGCGAAGGTGATGTTAAGGCATCAGAAGCATTCGCATTTGATACAAAGCTTAAGGTTGGTGATAACAAGTTTGTTGTTACACTTACTCCAGATGAGAACTTCAAGTTTGGTGATTACGAACTTCCAACATCATATGATCCGGTAGAAGTATCTAAGACAGTAACATATGCATACTTCACAGGTGATTTGATTTATGTAAGTGCTGAGGCAACTGCAGCAGTTGATGAAGCTAAGGCTAATGAGACTTATTCATCAAAGGCACAGATTAACTCAGGCAAGGGAACAAAGGGCAACCCAATTGATATCTACAATGCAGTTGCTTATGCAAAGGCAGGACAGAAGATTCTCCTTCTTGCAGGTGACTATAAGGTAGCTAATAACTTATTAATTCCATTTGGAATTGATGGTACAAGCGAGAAGCCAATCTACATGATGCCAGAACAGGCAGGAACAAGAGTAGTTCTTGACTTCGCGGGTACAACAGGAGAAGGTATAACACTTTGCGGTAACTACTGGTATATCCAGAACATAGATGTAACAAATTCAGCTAATGGTAAGGATGGTATCCATGTAGCAGGAAGTTACAATGTATTAGATTCAGTTAATACATACAACAATGGTAACACAGGTATTCAGATTAGTAGATTTTCAAATGTTCAGGCTAAGTCAGACTGGCCAGCATACAACACAATTAAGAATTGTACATCACATAACAATGCAGATGCAGGTTATGAGGATGCAGATGGATTCGCAGCTAAGTTAACAATTGGTAAGGGCAATGTATTCGTTGGATGTATTGCGCATAACAATGCAGATGACGGATGGGATTTATTTGCTAAGGTTGAAACAGGAAATATTCCTTCAGTTGTAATCATGAATTGCGTAGCTTATGCTAACGGATATCTTGAGGATGGAACAGATGCCGGAAACGGTAACGGATTCAAGATGGGTGGTTCAAGCCTTGCAGGTGGACATGTACTTCTTAATTCAGTAGCATTTGAGAATAAGGCTAAGGGTTTTGATAGTAACTCTTGCCCAGATAATGTAGTGGTAAGTTCAACATCTTACAACAATAACAACTACAATATAGCATTATATACTAACGATGCTAAGAATACAGATTACACAGCATATGGTGCTCTTTCTTACAGAAATAAGAGTCAGAGCGTATCTGATAGTCTTAAGGCAAAGGGCACACAGGATGCAGCAAAGCTTTATATGTCAACAGATTACTTCTGGAAGGCAGCATCTGGTGATGCTAATGAAGCAAGCACAGCATTAACAGACAGCAGCTTTGTTTCAGTTAATACTAATTCAGTAAATGTTGATACAGCAACAGCATTAACAGAGACTGCAACATTACTTGCTGATACAGCTTCAGCAATCAAGTATACAGCAGAGCCTGTAACAAGAAATGCAGATGGAACAATCAACATGAACGGACTTATGATGCTCACAGCTGAGACAAGAGCAGCATTAGGCGCAGGCGTTGGTGCTGACGCACTTGATAAGGCTCCACAGCTTACAGCAGAGTCAAAGCAGATTCTTATTAATGCATTAGGCGAGGAAGAGTTCAACAGAATCGCAAGCTTATCATTTGCTTCACCAGTTCTTTCAAGAGAAGGTAATGAAGGAACACTTACAAAGGATTCAAGCAATATGGCATTAATGATGATATTACTTATGGCATCTGTAGCAGCTGCAGCTGGTGTAGTAGTATTTGAAAAGAAGAGAAGAATGGCTAGATAATTCTTCGGAAATGCTTGTAATTGAATAAAACATTTTTACTGAGGTTCGTTTAGGCGGACCTCAGTTTTTTGATAATTTTATAGTATTAAAATCCCAGAGCGTATATAATATATACAATCTGGGATTTTTATTTATGAGGAAGATACGATTATGAGAAAATGCAATTATTTAAAAGGTATTATGTTAGGAATCTTTGCGGGCGTGTGGATAAGTTCCACAGCTTTTGCGGAAAATGTGGATATTAACACTGAATGTAAGAGTGAGGGATATGAGTATTGCGAGAGCGGCAGTGCTGCGCTGAAGATGGCAGAGGATTATCTTGATGATGTCTGCTGGGATGATAAGACTGGGATAAGTGTGACATATCCTGGTGAAGATGTGTCGGGTAAGATAGAGATTAAGAGCAATCACGGCATTTCAGACAGATATCAGGACTTCATATATGATGTGCAGGTAAGCAATGACAAGACGACTTTTCAGGGAATGGAGTACAACATCCTTACTGTTAAAAGATGTGCGTATGAAACACATTTTTATGGGATGACAAGACAACAGGCACTGGAAGCAGATGCAGTGGCTGACGAAGTTGTGAGAAAATGCGACGCGCAGAGTACATTGGACAAGATAAGCTATGTATATAATTATCTGTGCGATAATGTATCTTATGATACTTCGTATGAAGCTGGAAGCATATATGACGCGCTTGTGGGCGGCAGGACAGTATGCTCCGGATATGCATCTGCATTTCAGGTAATGATGGAAAAGATGGGGATTCCGTGCAGAATTATGGCAGGCAGAGTCAATGGGATGGCGCATGCGTGGAATGCAGTAAATGTGTCAGGAAAATGGTATTATGTCGACGCAACATTTGCTAATACGATGGGAATGAGGGCAGAATATCTGCTTTTTGGAAGCGACAGACGCGCGGATGTGTATGGAATTGGCGTTGACAGCGGGGATTATGGAAATGAGGAGATGGTACCGGAAGATGCAGCTCAGAATCTGGCTGATAACAATGGTGAAGTTGATAAGAGCAGTAGGGGGTATGTGATTGTTATTGCTGTTGGGGTGTTGGTGGCAGGAGTTGTGGGATTATTGGCAGTGAGAAAAAAACGGGATATGTAGGATATATTTACCATTCACGACATAAAACCGACGGATTACGACGATAAAATGACCGATTACGACATGTATATTTACATTTATGATAAATGTGTTAGTATTGAATTATAGATGTGCATGTTTATTAATTTCAGAGGAGGATAAGGCACCGGTGATAGTTAAAGTTAATGGAGCGTAATGGGAATGAAGTATATTTTAATTCAGCGATGGATGAGATTGAAGGGGATTTAAGCAGCATAGGTCTTTATGAGTATGTGAGAAAAAATAAAGAATGGGGCGAAAGATTTACAGACTTTCTGCAGAAAAAGAGGTCTTTGCCGTTGCTTTATGATCCATTTTTTAAGAAGATATTCAGTGCGACGGAGCATAGAGACAGGCTGTCGGAACTGGTAAGCTGCCTGATGGGGCAGAATGTGACAGTACTTGAAGTGTTTCCAAATGAGGATTCGCAATTCTTAGGTGTGCTTGTTATCATGGATATGGTGGTGAGGATGTCAGATGGAAGTATTGCCAATATCGAAATCCAGAAGATTTCATATGATTTTCCAGCAGAGAGGATTTCGTGCTATTCAGCAGATCTGGTTCTTCGCCAATATAAGATGATAACAGGAAGAAGCGCCGAAACGCTTGGCAATATGGGTAAAGTATCCTACAAGAATATGAGGAAAGTCCACACAATTATTCTATTTGAGAAGAGCAATGCTAATCTCATAAGTGAACGCGATGGCAGACTCTATTTTCATGTGGGAAAGACCGGATTTAATACAGGGATAAAGATAGAACTTTTGCAGGATTTTGTGCTGATAAGCCTTGACACATTTAAGAAATACAGATATTCTGAGATTAAAGAAGGATGCATAGAAGTGCAGGAGTGTGACTGTGACAGGACACAATATAAGGCTGGGGAACTGACGGAGGATATGATATATAATCGTCTGAAGTATCTGTCATTGTTTGTAGCGGAGACACCAGAGGAGATAGATGAGCTTGTCGGAGTGTTTCCGGAACTTGAGTCTGTGCGTCAGGATATTAATGAGTATTTAGAAAGACCTAAGGAGGTACTCAATATGTTTTCAGAGGCGTTAAGGATATTGGATAAGAATACGGCAGAGCTTATGGTGGACAGAATGAACGGAGAAATTGAGAGATTAAAGGGGGTGAAAGGCGAACTGGAGAGTGCTAATAGTGAACTTGCGGACAAGAACAGTGAACTTGAAGACAAGAACAGTGAACTTGAAGATAAGAACAATGCGCTTGAGGCTGAAATTGCAAGACTGAAGGCACAGCTGGCAAAGCAAAACTAAATTATTGTATAGTTGTTTAATCCCAGAGTGTATATAATATATACACTCTGGGATTTTTGATATGGTGCTTAGACAGATAATGACAACATGTTCGGAAATAAGCATTAAATGTTGAAAAATGTATTATAATAGGTTATTATTAAAATAATAAATTGAAGAAAGGCGTTCTGCATACAATAGGTAATTTTATGTTTGAATATACTAATAAGACAAGAGACAGCGTCCAGAACATGATATTGTTCTTTACAGATTCAATATGCATGCTGCTGGCGTATTATGTATCTGGGGTATTATGGCTTGCTGTGTATAGGCGGTATGGCATGCATGATACATTTGATATGCTTAGAATGAGTTTTGTGACAGTGCTTTTTGCGGTTGTCATTACGGCATTGTTTGTTAATGTAAGCTCTGACTTTGTTATCAGGGGGAAGTTTGAGGAACTTAAGTCAGTGTTACAGAAGTCACTGATATTTGCTGCAACAGTTGCTGTATATGAACTGATAAGAAAGACAACTGAGATACCTAGAGGTGTATATATATTTACCGTTATTCTGGGCGGGATACTTATGTATCTCACGCGTTACATAGTAAAGTGGTATCTTGTTGCCCGTAATAAGAGCAAAATGCATGCGTCAAGAGTTATCCTTGTGACAATGAAGGACAGGGCGCAGAATGATGTTAAGCTTATTAATAAGGATGAAGACTGGGTAAGAACAGTTGCTGGCATAGTTATTATTGATGACAATATGGTTGGCGAGGAATTTGACGGAATCAATGTTGTAGCCAATACACATACTATGATGAGATATATCAAGAATGAAGTCGTTGATGAGGTATTTATTGATCTTGATTATAAGCTTAGGGAACAGATAAGACCTATGGTTATGGAACTTGAAGATATGGGTATTACTGTTCATTTAAGGGTTGAAGTGCTTGACAGCTTTAAGGATTTCGACACATCACTTGGACATCTTGGAAGAATACCTGTTATTACATTTGCTAACAGAATCTTTGATTACAAGGAACTGTTTGTTAAGAGATGCATTGATATTCTTGGTGGTCTGGTCGGAATCATAGTTACATTTATTGCTATGATATTTGTGGCACCGGCAATTAAGATAGAATCAAAGGGACCTCTGTTTTTTAAACAGAAGAGAGTTGGAAAGAACGGAAGATATTTCTATATATATAAGTTCAGATCAATGTATGTTGACGCGGAGGACAGACTTAAGGATCTTATGGCACAGAATGAGATGTCAGGTCTTATGTTCAAGATGACAGATGATCCTAGAATTACCAAAGTTGGTAAATTTATAAGAAAGACGAGTATAGACGAATTACCTCAGTTTATTAATGTGTTAAAGGGCGATATGAGTCTGGTTGGAACAAGACCGCCTACGGTTAATGAATTCAAGCAGTATGAAGGACATCACAAGAGAAGACTTTCAATGAAGCCGGGACTTACAGGAATGTGGCAGGCTTATGGAAGAAATACTGTTCAGGATTTTGAAGATGTTGTTAAAATGGATCTTGAATATATTGATAATTGGAGCATAGGACTGGATTTCAGAATAATATTTAAGACAATACTTACAGTAATTACTGTTGGTGGCAAGTAAGGTTTGGATTATGAGTAGTAAAACAGCGAAAAAGCGTAAGAATTCTAAGAAAAAGAAGCAGATATTGATGATATCAGGACTTATATTATCGGCAGTACAGTTTATTGCATCTGTGGCTATGATAGTATTTATCCATTACATTGGAATGATTCCTACATCAATCAAGGTGGCAGTGGGGATTATCCTTATTGGATGTTCTCTTATAACTGCTATAACACAGAGATGGAAAGTACCTGGAATTATAACCAAGGTATTGTCGGTTGTAATTACATTTATTATGATTGTAGGCTGTGTGTATCTCGGATATACAAGGGGCTACCTTGGAAGAATGACCGGTAAGAAGACACAGACTGATATAGTAGGTGTGTATGTACTGTCCGATGACGCTGCACAGAGTATTGGTGATATTGACGGATATTCGTGTGGAAGGATACCGACAGTGGATGAAGATAACCTTAAGAAGATGGAAGAGGATATCAGTGGACAAAATGTAACTCTTTCATACAAGGATTATACATCTATGATGGATGCTGTTGATGCGCTTTTGAATAAAGAAGTTAAATCAATAATAATCAACGAGGGATATCTTGGAGTATTTCAGGATATGGATGGTTATGAGAATCTTGATAGCAGAATCAGATGCATATATAGTGAAAAATATGTCACTCAGGTGGATGACAGTGAATCTGATTATATGAGCAACGATAATGTTATCGGTATATATATAAGTGGAATTGATACATCAGGTCCTCCGGACACAACAAGCCGTAGTGATGTTAATATTCTGCTGTTCATGAATACCAAGACACATCAGATTCTTATGATTAATACCCCAAGAGATTATTATGTTCCGTTAAGCATATCCAACGGTGTGAGAGATAAGCTTACACATGCAGGAATATATGGCGTGGATTGCTCAAGGGAGACATTGGAAATGTTATATGGAATCAATGTTGAGTATTATCTCAAGGTTAATTTCACAGGCTTTCTCAATGTAATAGATGCACTTGGCGGAGTTGATATAACACTGGATTATGATGCTACGCTTTCACAGACTGGTAATTTAACAGTTCATAAAGGTGTTAATCACTTTAATGCACAGCAGGCACTTACTTTCTCGAGAGAAAGACATGCTTATGTTGATGGAGACAGACAGCGTGGAAGAAACCAGATGATGGTTATTAATGCGGTTATTAAGAAAATGGCTTCACCAAGCATGATTACTAATTACACATCTATTCTTAATACCGTGTCAGACAATATGATTACCAATATGCCATATGACAAGATATCAGAACTGGCACAGCTACAGATTAGCAAGAATATTGACTGGGACATCCAGAGCTACAGTGTAAGTGGTGAAGGCGCATCTGCGACAACATTCTCTGCAGGAAAGCAGAAGCTGTATGTCATGGTTCCATACGAGGACCAGGTGCAGCAGGCTAAGAGCTATCTTGAGGCGATGTGTCGGGATGAAGTAATTAGGGTGGAATAAATTTTCGAAGGATAATATCTGGACTATATAATATAAGTGATTTATTGATGTAGTGAAGGAATAATAATATGGAAAAAAAGAAAATAAGAATACTACATGTAGCACAAGCTGCAGGTGGGGTAGATCGCTATATTCGGATGCTTTTAAAGTATATGAACAAAGAAGAATTCGAAAATGTGTTGATTTGTTCTAATGATTTCAAAAGAGAAAATTATATCGGTTTAACTGATTATTTTGAACAGATTGATATGAAAAGATCAATTGGGAAAAACGATTTAAATGCAATTAAAACAGTAAGAAAACTTATAAAAAAATATAATCCAGATATAGTATATGCGCATTCAAGCAAAGCAGGAGCTGTTGTAAGAGTTGCAGATATAGGGATAAAGAATGTATGCATCTATAATCCTCACGGTTGGTCATTTAATATGAAGTGTTCAGATAAAAACAGAAGATTGTATACTTTGATTGAAAAAATGGCTGCACCTTTTTGTGATAAAATTATATGTATTTCAGATGCAGAAAAGCAGTCAGCAATAAAGAACAAAATATGTAATGACAAAAAATTACATGTGATTTTAAATGGAGTGGATATAGAGGAATATAAAAATGGAAAACATGATGTTGTTAAAAGACAAGATTTAAATATTCCGCAGGATTCTTTTGTTGTTGGTATGGTTGGAAGAATAAGTATGCAAAAGGCTCCAGATATATTTGTTAAAATGGCTAAATTAGTTAAAGAAAAGATAACTAATGCACACTTTGTCATTGTAGGAAGTGGAGATTTAGAGCCTGAAGTAAGAAAGTATGCAGAAGAAAATGGACTTTCAGATAATCTACATATTACTGGGTGGGTAGATAATCCAATAAATTATGTTGAAATTTTTGATGTTGCATGTTTGCTGAGCCGTTGGGAAGGGTTTGGATTGGTATTACCAGAATATATGATTGCAGAAAAACCTATAGTTGCAACAAGGGTAGATGCTATACCTGATATAATAAAAAGTGGACAAAATGGTATTTTAGTTGATGTAGATAATGAAATTAGTGCAAGTGAAGCAGTATTATATTTATATAAAAATAAAAAACAAAGAGAACAATTAATTT
>OHQF01000199.1_pt1 | contig 45265 bp, 35 predicted proteins | sample 1578001 | NCBI WGS metagenome assembly OHQF01 (sample SAMEA3879538, study PRJEB24766) | human gut metagenome | biome: human-associated habitat; feature: feces | place: USA | collected 1985/1987 | reverse complement strand
CAGAGCTATAGAAGAAGCGTGCAAAACCGACATCAGGTTTATGTGGCTGCTGCAAATATGACTTGATTTTGCAACAGCCCCTTTTTTATTTTTTATCAAGAATCTTTGACTGAGCTGCGATAGACGACGGAACGGTTATTGATGCCGAATCCGTGCGTGTGCAGCGAAAAACATGCACAGAGCAAACCGACTTAAAACGTATCCTTGCCGCTGATCCAACGGATATAGTCTTCCGATTCGGCAAGCCCGAGACGGCGCTGCATCGCAAGGGAAACATCATTATCGAAATAAACCTGTCCGTAAACGGTCCATCCTCTGTCGGCATGATAGTTGTTCATGTGCGACACAAGTGCACTGCCGACGCCGCACCGGCGATATTTTTTAAATACTTCAAGCATTCCGACGCTGCCGTCGGTGTGCATTCCGATGAAGCCGGCAAGTTCTCCGTCAACCTCGGCACCGAACATCAGTCCGTGTTCAATCGTTGCAGCTATTTTTTCCTTGGATTCAAGCTTATAGTGCGCGGCAACTTGGGGAAGATCGTCCGTTGTCAGTTCCCGAATCGGAAAAGGCGATTTCGCCTTGTGCCGCTGCATGGAGTAGCGGCAGAATTGCTTGCAGGGTTTTTCGACAGAAAAACCTTTTCGTTCGCAGCGAATTGCCTCAAAAGCAGCTTGCCCGTGAACAACGCAAACCCGCATTTCGGGAACCTCGCGAAGGGCAAGCCTTCCGGCTTCAACGGTTGCAGCCCAAAGCATGTAAGCTCCGCATGAGTGCTTGATAAGCACCGCATCTTTATTGGAAAAAATAAGGGCGTCAACATTGCCGCGGCGAAAAGCCTCCTGAATATCAATTGTTAAAACACCCTGCTCTTTCAGCACATTAACAACTGTTACGACGTTTCTGCATCTTCTTCTTTTGCTCATTATGCGCGGATTCCTTCCGAGTTAAGTTTATTAAAGAGTATCGAAAACAATTCGGAGAACAAAAAAATATGAGAGCCGTGTCCTGATGCAGGTTTGTCCTGCGTTTGCCCAAAAATCAGGGACGGTCAGCCGGAGTTTTGTCGAACGTACCGTTCATATCATTGAGCTGTGTCCTGACAACGTTTTTTGTACCGTCATTCCCGTCCGCAATGTCTTTGCCGGTGTTTGAACTGTTGTTTCCGCAGTCAACTTTGCTGCTTCCGGGGCGGGGCAAACTGACCCTGTCGGATTTTTCGCAGACCGAACCTCCGCCGGCTTTTGCCGATGTGCCGCCGATTTCCGCCGATTCGGAGTTAAGGGCAACGACGGGGATTTCCCCGATTGCATCGTAGCCGGAGTCCGATATTTGCTCAAAAGGAATATCAACTGTCGGAGCTGTTCCGATGGGAGCAGCATAAACCGGTGCGGTTTCGGCAGGTGAATTGTCGATGTAAGGAACACTGACGACAGGCAGCGTACCGTCTTCGGACGGTTCGGAATCGCCCGAGCTGATAACGGAAGGTATCCATGGGGCAGGTGCGGCCACGACAGCAGCGGTTTTCCCGCTCGTGCCCGTTATCTGTCCGGAAAGCTGGTTAAAGAGCATTTCAGCGGTTGCCTGCTTAAACCCGAAGAAACGAACGCGCAAGCATGTGCCGCTTGTTATCTGCCAATAGTAAACAATATCCACGCCGTCAGAAAACGAACCGACCTGGCCGACAGAGAGCTGATACGGCGCAACATCAACAACTTCGCAATCGTAATAAAGGCGGTTGCCGTTTGCATCAAAACCTTCGGCAGAAATGCGCAGGGAATCGTTATCAACCTTTTTGTGCATTTCGGAAGGAAGATTCTGCGGAAACATGTTTGTGTTTTTTATCGCCTCATCGGCGACGGTTCCGGCGTTTTGAAAACTGTCATATCCGGACGGCAGGTTCATCGGATCGGAAAACGGTTCGGGTGTTGCCCCTGCATTCGGCGTGAGGCCTGCACTGACCTGCGGATCTTTTGCGCAATCGTTGATTTTTCCGATGGTGAGTGCAAAAACAAACAGGATCAAAAGAATGGCCGCGCCTGCTGCTGTCAACGCACGGATTCGGCGTATGCGCTGCATTTTGGATTTTCGGCTGCTCTCAACAGCGCGCAGACGAATCGATTCGAAATCAATCTCGGCCGTGCTTTCGTTTGCAGCCCAACGAAGAAGCTCGTCAATCGTGCGGGAACTGTCAAATTCCGTGCATGTGTCGGCGGAATGATTGGAATCCGCTGCTTCGAGATTCACCGTATTCGAACAGAAATAATCATTTTTTCTTCCGCTTTTTTTCATCCGCTGCCTCCTCTCCGAGCATAACCGCAAGCCGCTTTCTTGCCTTCATAAGCCGCGATTTAACCGTTCCTTCGCTGATGCCCGTGCAAGCCGAAATTTCGCGAACGGTCATACCGGCGTAATAGTGCAGCAATATGACTTTGCGGCTCGTTTCGTCAAGTTTGTCGATCGCACTTCGAACTTTTGCCGCTTTTCGGCGCCTTTCAACTTCCTCATCGAGCGGGAGGGCTGAATCCTCGATATCCTCGCTTATCGGCGCATCAACCGGCGTTTCGTGTTTTGCACGGCGCAGATGATCAAGCGCGATGTTTGTGGACACGCGGTAAAGCCAGCTTTTCAACTGTCCGTCGTCAAGACCGGCCAGCCTGCCGAGATTGGAAAGCACACGTTCAAAAGCAATTTGCGTAATATCTTCCGCCGTCTCCCTGTTTGGCACAACACGATATGCCGCCCAGAAGACAAGGCGTGAATAATCACTATATATGCTGTCGAAACTGCGGTCGGACAATTTTTGTCTCCATTCATATAACGCAATTCGCGCCGATTCGGTTGCGTTATCTTTCAAAAAAATTTTTGCTGCGGAAAAAATCCGAAGGATAATACTCGGAGAAGCGGAAAATATCTGCTTCTCCGTTCACAATTTTAACACAATTCGCGCATCTTTGCAAACTGAATTTTTACTTTTGACAAAAGGCACGGGTACTGAAATGCAGCCGAAAAGGCCGAATGCTATTTGTCGAATCCCGACGCAGAGCTTTCCGGCTCCGAATCCGAAAACGCTTCGGGAGTGCCTTCGGGGGTGCTTTTTTCATAAAGCAAGGGGAAATATTTTTTATCGGTAATGCACATTGCGGCGGCACAGAGTATGAGAAAAATTCCCGCAATGCCGATAACGAGCCACGCGGAATCAAAGCCCGAGGTGTCCACAAGCTTGCCGATAAGCAGGTTGCCGACTCCGGAAAAAGCACCGGATGCAATGGATATTATCGAGTTCATCCTTCCCCAATGCGTTGAGGGAATGCGCCGCGTCACATAGGGCTGCACGCCGATGGTGTTGAATACTTCACCGATGGTGAAAACAGTCATTAAAACGAAATACAGCGGGATGATTCCTTGAACGAACCGATAGCAGAACAGCCCGACAACTATCAGCGTTTCGCCCAGAAGTATCTTTCGAACATCCCGAATCCGCCCGAAAAAGGTCGTTACAACGGGTGTTGCAAGGATTACAACGAGGGCGTTGACGCTTGTCATAACGCCGAATATTTCCGCGCCTTCCGCACCGTAAAGCGCACCCATGTTAAGCGGAAGGAGGTAGTTGAATTGAGCATACACAAACCCGCCGATTCCCGCAACAAGCAGGTATATAAGTATCGTTTTTCTTTCGCGCAGAAGCGAAAAAACGCTCACACCTTCACGCTTTTGTTCGTATGCGCTGATGTTCTTTTTCGGTATGCTGAGCGTTTTGACAAAGAAAAGAATCGGCAGCGTTGAAGAAAGCGTTGCAATGCCCGTGATAATGAACGCAAGCCACAGATAGTCTTTGAACAGAAAACCGCCGATTGTGGGCGCAAGCACAAGCCCGAGGTTCATTCCGAGATACTGAAGGCTGTATGCCTTTTCCCTGTCCTCTCCGTCACTCAGATCGGCAATCAGTGCATCGTATGACGGGCCCTCGATGGTTGCAAAAACGCTTGCAACATAAAACAGTCCGATGCTGTATGCCGAAAGCGGAATCAGACCGCAGATGATATAACAAACAACCGTCACCAGATCGCATATGACAATGACGTTTTTGCGGTTGCGCTTGTCCGCAAGCCTGCCGCCGAGCAGAAGCATCGGAAACTGCAATATCGACATTGCAAACGAAATGCCCGCAATAAGAGTTGCATCATAGCCGAGTTTGTTTTCAAGAATCAAAGTCAGCAGCGGCCAGATAAGCGAGCCCATGCTTGTTACGATTCGTCCCCAGAAAAGGATATATATCTCCTTTCCGAGGTGTTTGTACTGTTCCAAAAACTTCAGTTTCATTTCTATGACCGACTCCGTGTTAATGCTGCAAAAACCCCGAAAAAGAAAACGCATTTGCAGGTTTTATCTTCCGCGGTGCTTTTGTTTTTTATTTGCCTGCCGCCGAGCAAACACCGACAGGCCCCGTGCCGACGGAAAAAGCTTTGAAGCAGTTCCTGCCGAAAGCAGCCGTTTAAGCTAAATCCGAATCGGGTCGGGATTTCGTGAGGCAAGGAACGGACAGCCAAACGGCGGCAGCCGATCCCGAAAGGGGCTTTCGAACTGCCGGCAGGGACGCGTCTTTATCCTTGCCTTGTATATTTAATTTTGAGGAAATATCTCGCAGAATAAAACAAAAATCGCAAAAATTCCTCCGAATTGATTATATCACTTGTGATGTTCGGTTTCAACAGAAAAAGAATGCGGAAAAGGCAGCCGACACGCAAACCCTGCATGAAGGCTGCCTTACGAACGTTGAATTTGAATAAAGAAAGCCGAATGCAGCGCAGCAATTATGCGGCATTGCAATCATGCGGTGCCGCAGTTAGGCGGTGCCGCAGTTATGCGGATGTTATAGGGGACTGAGAAGGATCCTGAAGCTTTATTTCGGGTTTGCAAATCAAATTACCGTTCTCATCAGAAATTTCGAATGACACGGCAATTTCCCAAATTGCGGAAAGCTCGGTTTCAAGTGAAGCCGCATCAATTTCAATTTCAAAAAGCATACGATCATCACTTCGCAGAATTTTTGAAAAACTCACACATTCGACGGGCCGCCCGTTGATGAACAGACATTTTTCAAAGCTTGAAATGCTTATCGTCTTCCCGCTTTCGTTTTTGACGTAAACGAGGATAAGCGGATTTTTGTTTGCAAGATCAAAGTTCTCAATGGGTCCGGCAACCAACATGCAAACTCCGTTTTCATCATAATTGGCATACTGATTGGAAAAGTCAAAGTTTCCGACTCTGCCGGGAATCGCAACGGAAGCCGAACCGCGTGAAAGAATTTCGGCGTTTTCGTTTGTCAGCGTGATATCAAACTGCACATCCGCAATTCTGCCGATGCTGTATAAAAGCAGCTGTGCTTTTGTGAAAAGCGGAATGCTGATAACAGCATGTTTTTGCGGATGAATACGGAAGGCGGCATGATCAAATTCGTTAAAAACAACAAGGTTGTTGATTTTGATATAACCGATGTTCACCTCTGCGGGCTTGGCAGCGGCGTTTTCAAATTCAAGCAGCACACGGTATTTTTCGTTGACGGTGATGAGCGCGGATGAAACAAGGCTCAATCCGTCGGATTCAAAACCGGGAGAGTCATTGAAAGCGTTCAACTTATCATAATGAATGGCCTGAGCAATATCGCCTGCAATGTAGCCGCTGTAATCATATGCGCCCGGTTCCTGCGGCTGTGCGGAAGCGGCGGACAGGTGGGCAAGCTCCGTAAAGTATTTTTCGCCCGAAGCGGCTGCAATGCGGAATTCAATGTCAATGGAGGAAATTTCCCGAATGCCGTACAGCATCATATCAAGAATCGGCATGTACAGACTGAAATCTTCGGCTTTGCCCGCAGCAAATTTGTGACTGAAGTCAACTTCAACAAGGCAGTCGTTCACATAAATCGAAATATCGGAAACAAGCAAGTCATCCGACGATTTATTTTCCGCCGTAAGCTTCAGCACGGCAAAATCATCGATATAAACCAATTCGTTCGCCGAAATCGATATGCGATCATCATCGTGAAGAACCGCCCGGCTGACGGTCGCTGCCCTTGAAAAGGGTTTGGTCGAAAACTTTTTGTATTCGATCGCGGAATCCGTCGGAGTGGGCTGTGCGGTATCGGCCGCGCTCGGGAGCAGGGTCGGACTTTGCGACGGGATCGAATCCTCTCCCCCGTTTGCGCCGGGCGTGTCGCAGGCGAAAAAGCTCAGCAGCATAATGAGCGCAAGAAGAGCGGCGGCGGTTTTTTTGAACATGAGTGATTCCTCCGTGAATTTGTTTGCAAAAAATCAATCGGTCTGAAGTGAATTGCCGACTTAAGCCTGCGGTGTGCAGCAGGGGTAAGCGGAAATCATTCGGAGCATTTCCGAAACCGATGTTGTATCGCAAGTCTATTATATCATTTAAGACGGGCAGACGCAAGGGAAGGAACATTTTCACGCCTTAACTTTTTAAAAAACGATTAAAAGGTATTCGGACAAAGCAAACGGCGGAGCCGAGCCTTTCGGAAAGCGAAACATCGTGAACGCTCCCGATGCTTGACACGGCCGCGGGCGGGTGGTACCATATCAGCGGCGCAGGCATACGGCAGGCGGAAAAAACGGAACGGAGAGGGCAAACAATGGCATACAAAAACTCACGGCAGAATGCGGCCGAAACAAAAACTTCATCCGAAAAAAACGAAAAGAAGCTTAAAAAGCTTGTTTACGGGCTGCGCATCGGTGCGGCGGCATATTTGCTGTTGGCATTATTCGGCGCTGCTGCCGTGAACGCAAGCGGAGCAGCGGCATCAGCGGATTGGAACACGGTGAGCAGACTGTCCGAAATCATCGCTGCGGTTTTCTTTCTTATTTTCGGCGGTTCAATATTGGCAAACGCTTTCCGCAGGCGCAATTATATTTCCCCTGATTTGAAAAAACTTTTCGAACAGGGAAAGGTCACGGAAAAATATGTGCGCACAACTCCGAAAACCAACTTTGTCTGCCGCTGCGTATTATCCGGAATTGTTATTGCTGCGGCATCGGTTCTGCTGATAACGGCGATCGTTCGGCTGTTTTGAATTGCAGAAGATTGCTGCGGAAAGCTCCCCAAAAAAGGCAGCCGCTTATTCGGCTGTTTTTTGTTTTTCGGCGGCGTATTTTCGACACATAATATGTGCAGCCGTGCCCGTCTTACGTTATTGTAAGGCACGCTGAAAGCTGTTCGTAAGGTTTTTGATTTACAATAAGGGATATAATCAGCAGCAAAGCGGACAGCGGGCGGAAAACCGCTGTCGGATCGGAGGCAAAAATGGAGTGTTTGAAGCTGGCGTGGCAAAGCGTTTGCGGAAAAAAGCGCAGCAGCGTTCTTATGAGCGTTATCCTTGCAATATCGTTTGCATTTGCGGTTATCACGCTGTCCGTTTCGGGAAGCATGATAAAAACAAACGATGTGTTCAGAAAAACGACCTACGGCGAGTGGCAGTTGATTCTGCCGGGCATCAATTCAAAGCTTAAGGGTGCAGCCGCAAACAGCGACTGGCTGGATGAACTCGGCGTCATGAATGTTTACGGAACAATCGGGGAGGACGGCGTCGGCACAGTGGACGAAACGTTGAAAAAACTCGGCCATATTACGGTTAACGAAGGCAGATTTCCCGAAAGTGACGGCGAAATCGCGATGGAAGCGGATCTTTTGAGCAAACTCGGCATCGATTACACCCTTGGACAGGATGTCACGCTCTCCGTCAGCATTGCGGCGCGGGAAAACTCCGCATTGGGAACGTCGCACCCCGTCAACGTTGTCGGAACATATCAGCTTGTCGGCATTATTAAAGAATACACGGATGTTTGGACTTGGGCAACGAAGCCCGTTTGCGAACTTGACGGCACAAGTTCACGCGCCGAAAGCGGAATTTCCGCAACCCTTTGCAGCGCACTCCTGACGGAAAATGCGTGTGCAGAAATTGTGCGGCAGGCGCAATTGCAGGCGGAGGCCTTTAATAATGCAGAGAAGGAGCAGGGTTCCGATCTGCGAATAAAACTTTGCGATGCACCGACAACCAATTTTTTCTGCACCGGGTTCGATACGGACAAAACAAACTTTATTGCAAGAGTGTATCAGACCGTGGGCAGCGTTCCGCTTGCATTCAATGCAACAAAGTTTGCGCAGCAGGAGACTCAAACATACAACATTTTCTTTACGGCATTGATTTTTGCCGTCACGCTGCTTGCGGTTGTCTGCGTCAACATAATGCAGATGCAAAAACAGATAAGGCAGATTGCGCTTTTCCGCAGCATCGGCGTAACAAAACGGCAGCTTCGGCAAATGCAGATTTTTGAAATGCTGTTCATCTGCATTCCTTCGGTTGCCCTCGGCATTTTACTCGGCGCGGGCGGCACATGGCTGCTGCTTCGCACGGCGCTGTTCAAAAACGGCGCGGAAATTCTTGTTGATATCCCTTTCAAACAAGTGGGGCTCGCCGTGCTTTGCTGGCTGTTCGGAATCATTCTGATGCGGCTGATCGTTTTTCAAACCGCTCTGCATCAGCCGCTGACGGGCAGGCTGCATATTGCACGGAAAAAAGCGCGCCGCATTGCGGCGGCAAAGCGTGTGCTGACCGTTGCGCTCGCTTCCCTGTTTTGTGCGGCAGTGTTTTTCATGGCGGTGGAATCCGCATCGCCTTTGAGCAATAAACATGAAACGGAACGGTTCCCCGCATATCAAATCTATTGCAGCAGCGATTTTGACTACGAAAACGATGTGATGCATGAACACCTGATTCCCGAAAAGGCAGTTGAGCAGATGCGCACAATTCAAGGCATGGTGCGGGTCGATCCGTACATACTTATGAAAGTTGAGCTGAATTATGCGGGTTCGGAATCCTCCCCTGCGTTTGCCGCTTCGCGGGCGTCGGACAAAGCGGAGCTTCGCGACGGATACTATTATGTGCCGTATGATGACGGCATACACTCAAATCTGTATGCATACCCCGAATTCATAACGGACAGGCTTCTTGCACGCGATGATGTTGAACTTGACCTTTCGGCATTCGACAGGCAGGCTTATGAGCGGGGTGAACAGGTTCTGCTTTTTGCGGTGCGCGGTTCGGACGGAAATATCATGATTAACTATGGAATGTATGACGATGAACTGCGCGAAACATACGGGGATATTGACAGTATCGGAATAAAGCCGGGCGACAAAATCGAACTTTCGTTTTACGGAGCGGCGCAAAAAAACTATATAGGGGACGAAAGCGAACATTCGCTCAAAACTTTTTCCTATACGGTCGGCGGAATCGTTTACTGTTCCGATACTTCAACATCCGTTACCGAAATTGAGGCCTACGGAGCAAGAACTTTCAACGTTGCCGCTTCAACCGCATTGATTAAAAATGCCTTTGCGGAGCTGACGGATGAATTCCGAGATTACATCGTTGACGGCAATTATGTAATGAACGGGGATTTTGCTTACACGGGCGCATTTTGCTATGCGGATATCCGCTCCGGATACGCTGCAACGGACTATGTGCTTGCGAAAAAGGCGGCGGACCTCGGAGTGCGAATGTCCAACCGCCGCGAGTCGCTTGCGGCGAATCTGCAAACAAGCATTCAGCAGATAACGCTGATTCTGTCCGTCGGCGGATGCATTGCGGTCATAATGCTGATGCTGCTTATGAACGCGCTCACGCTGGAGGCAAGGGAGCAAATGCGAAACGTCGGAATATTGCGCGCAATCGGCATGTCGGGCAGGCAGGCAGTCGGAAAATTTGCAGGCACGGCATTAATAAACGGCTTGATTGCCGCAGCGGTGGGCTGGGTCGTGTATGCGGGCTATGCAGTGCTTTCGGCGCGGAGGCTCGTGCAGCAATTCCCGGAAGCGTATAACAGCCTGAATTCCGCACTTGCGTCAAAACTGTACGGACTGCAGCGGTTCGGTGCAACCGTTTGGACAATGCTCGGGCTGAGCTTTGCCTGCGCCGCCGTTATCGTGCTGATAAGCCTTGCGGCAAAGGGAAGACTGCTTTGCGGAAGTCCGATTGAAAAACTGAACGAAAACAGAGATTGATTTCGGTTTGGTTCCGCTGTTTTCGAAGCAGCAAAATGCGGACGGAAGCGCGAACGACAAACGGACAAACATAAACCCGCTCCCGGGGACAGCTAACCTCGGGAACGGGTTTTTGCGTTGAAAAAATTTGTTCGGAACGTCAGGCGCAATTATTTCGCATATTCCGTTGCACGGGTTTCGCGAATAACATTGACCTTGATCTGTCCGGGATATTCAAGCTCGGATTCAATGCGCTTGACGATGTCTTTTGCGATAACAACAATATCCGTATCCGAAACGGTATCGGACTTGACCATAATGCGGACTTCGCGGCCCGCCTGAATCGCAAAGCTCTTGTCAACGCCGTCAAAGGAATTGGCAATTTCCTCAAGCTTTTCAAGACGCTTGATGTAATTTTCAAGGGTTTCACGCCTTGCGCCGGGCCTTGCTGCGGAAATTGCATCCGCCGCCTGAACGAGAACGGCCTCAACCGTTCCGGGTTCAACATCGCCGTGGTGTGCAAGAATGCAGTGAACAACTTGGTTGTTTTCGCGATATTTCTTTGCAAGATCCGCGCCGATTTGGTTATGCGTGCCTTCAACCTCGTGGTCAACCGCCTTGCCGATGTCGTGCAGCAGACCTGCACGCTTCGCAAGCTGAACGTTAACGCCGAGTTCCGTTGCCATGAGTCCGGCAAGATGCGAAACTTCGATTGAATGCTTGAGAACATTCTGACCGTAGCTGGTGCGGTAGCGCAATCTGCCGAGCAAACGAACAAGCTCATGGTGCAAACCGTGAACGCCGGATTCGAAAACGGCCTGTTCGCCCGCTTCGCGGATTTGGGTTTCGACCTCTTTGCGTGCCTTTTCGACCATTTCCTCGATCCGTGCGGGATGAATGCGCCCGTCAAGGATGAGCTTTTCGAGTGCAATTCGCGCAACTTCGCGGCGCATGGGGTCAAAGCCGGAAAGGATGACCGCTTCGGGCGTGTCGTCAATGATGAGATCAACGCCGGTTGCGGTTTCGAGTGTGCGGATGTTGCGTCCTTCCCTGCCGATGATGCGGCCCTTCATTTCGTCGTTGGGCAGAGCCACAACGGAAACGGTGGATTCCGCAACATGATCCGCTGCGCAGCGCTGAATCGCCATTGAAATGATGTTCACGGCGCGCCTGTCGGCTTCGGCCTTTGCTTTGGATTCAATGTCGCGAATGATGAGCGCAGCCTCGTGCCTTGCTTCTTTTTCAACGTTGTTGAGAAGCACGTCCTTCGCCTCGTCCTGCGTCATGCCCGCAACGCGTTCAAGTTCCTGCTGCTGTGCGTCATAAAGCTTGCTGACGGAAGCTTCTTTTGCATCGATCGTCTTGATGCGCTTTGCAAGCTGCTGCTCGCGCTGCTCAAGGGCATCCTGCTTTTTGTCGAAACTTTCCTCCTTTTGCTGAAGTCTGCGCTCCGCGCGCTGCAATTCGCTCCGCCTTTCTTTGCTTTCCCTCTCATTCTCGGTCTTAAGGCGGTAGACTTCTTCTTTCGCTTCGAGAATGGTCTCTTTTTTCAGTGTTTCGGCGCGCTTCTGTGCGTCGGTGATCATTTTTTTGACCATCTCGTCCGCCTTGGCGACCTTGGATTCTGCACTGTTCTTGTCATATATATTTTTTACGAATACTCCGCCGCCTGCGCCGAAAATGGCAGCAGCGACCGGAAGAATTATATATAAAGCATCAAAAGCCACAGAATTTCACCTCCGATTTATGTTAATGTGTCGCAGCGGTGCCGAGAATACGGCAGCATATAGACACTCCATCCTATTATACAAGTGCATTAAACCGATGTCAAGTGTACAAAAACGCGTACAGCATAAAAACGAAATAATATCCGGTATATCCGTTCCGCAAACGGCAGTTACGCACTTTCGCTATAATAAAGGAAGTGATTCTTTGCAGAACATCGGAGGAACATAAAAATGCATAAAAACGGAAAAACGGAACATCGCGGCGGGAGGCAATACGGCTATGTTCGCGTTTCAAGCAGGGAACAGAACGAAGCGCGGCAGCTTGCGGCAATGTGCAACGCGGGAATTCGAACGGAACATATATTTGCGGACAAGCAGAGCGGAAGGGATTTTGACCGCCCGCAATACAAAAAGCTGCTGCACAGGCTTCGCCGCGGGGACACGCTCTTTGTGCAGTCCATCGACAGGCTCGGCAGAAACTATCGGGAGATAATTGAACAGTGGCAATACCTGACGTCCGAAAAAGGTGTGGATATTGTTGTGCTTGATATGCCGCTGCTCGATACGCGCCGCCGCGATGAGGGCTTGACGGGGCTGTTCATATCCAACCTTGTGCTGCAAATTCTTTCATATGTTGCTCAAACGGAGTGCGAAAACATCCGCAGGCGACAGGCGGAAGGCATTGCGGCAGCAAAGGCGCGCGGCGTTGCTTTCGGGCGGCATGCAATCGAAATCCCGCCGAACTTTCGTTCCTGTGCGGAAGAACTTGCACGAACGGGGATGAAAAGCGCGGATATTGCGGCGGAATTCGGCGTCAGCAGGTCACTTTATTACAGATGGCTCGGCCGAACCGCACCGCAGCAGTCCGAAGCGGAGAACAGCCCGCCGCTCACCGAACCGCGTGACATGCAGAACGGCGAATTTCGGGAAATTTCACCCTCCGCACCGAAAAAGGAGTAAAAAATGTGCTTACTAAGAAAATATATTCTAAAAATCGGCCTATTGTGCACAAAAGTACACTTTAAGAGATTGACTTGAGTTCATCCTGTGGTGTATAATCTATTGCACTGAGGGGCTTGAAAATTTAAAACAGGCGGTCAACCGGCCGGATTTTGCAAATTTTCAGCCCCGTTCTGCTCTCGATGCAGTGTTTCCAAAAGTGTACTTTAATACACGGCACGACCATTGTACCGCTCACCGCGAACCGCATTTAAAAGGCCCTTTGCCGACAGATTCCAGCCGTTCGCGTTCGCATTTTTGTTTGATATAACCGCCCGCGGCAAATGTCCGCTCGGGTGTTATATGCTCTTGAGAAGGAGCAAAAACTACCAAGTCCATATCAGTCAGGAGGAACATGACAAATGAAGACAAAGTTCAGAGTGTTTACCGCTTTGCTGCTTGCACTTATGGTGCTTGTTTCGGTGCTGCCCTTGCAGGCTGCTGCCGAAATCGGACAGAGCGGGACTGCGACCCGTGCGGAGGCGGAAAACACTGCCGAAGCCGCACTTTCGGTAAAGCCCATGCTTACCCCTTCTTACACTCCGTCGGCGTCCTATCGCAGCGGCAAGTATTATACTCAGCTCTGCAATGTTTCGCTTACGGGCAACCAGCGCACCGACCTTGTGAATGTTGCGCGCAGCCAGCTTGGGTATCATGAGGGGGACAACACAAGCCAACTTCACGGTGAATCAAGCGGCTCAAGAAACTATACCGAATACGGCTATTGGTACGGCACGCAGGTTCAGGGACATTCCGGAGGATCGTATTACGCATGGTGCGCATATTTTATCAGCTGGTGCGCAAGACAGGCGGGCATCCCCACAAGCATCATCAGCAACGCTTCCTATGCATGTGCAGGCAGCGACAACGGCGATTTCAAGAACCTTGATTATTATGCCCGCGGCAGCTATACTCCCAAGGCTGGCGATCTTGTGTTCTTCTGCTGGGAAGGAAACAGCAGCTGCTGGGATCATGTTGAAATTGTTATAGGCGTGAGCAGCAGCGAGGTTACCACTCTCGGCGGCAACACAGGCGATAATAATGTAAAGTCAAGGAAATGGAGCCTCAGCAACTCAAATATTCGAGGTTACGGTGTGCCTAAATACACAACCGGCTCAACTCCTTCTCCCGACCCCACCCCCACTCCTACTCCGAGCGGTTCCGTTCAGGATTTGACAAACCCGAAAAACCCCAACAAGTATTCAACGCCCCCTTCCGGCACTTATCTCAACGTCGGTGACAGCGGCACTTATGTACGCTGGCTTCAGGCCTGTCTGAATCAGTGCGGCTACAGCTGCGATGTTGACGGACAGTTCGGATACGGCACGGCCGAAGCACTTAAGAGTTTTCAACGTAAATACGGTCTTACCGTTGACGGTGGTTTCGGTCCCGAATGCAGAACAAAGATTATCGCTGTACTTACGGTGGCAACGCCGAACATATCTGTTGCGAATGTTGAAAACGGGAAGAAAGTAACAATAACAAGCGGCAACGGAGCAACGATTTTCTATACAACGAATGGTTCAAATCCGACTGAAAGTAGCACTAAATACACCGGAGCATTCACTTTGTACGGTTCTGCAACAGTGAAGGCGGTTGCAATGCAGAATTGCAGGTTTAACAGTGGTGTTAAATCAACACAGGTTACAATAGATCGCCCGGGCAAACCTTCAATTAATGCGGTTTGTGTTGCACAACGCGTGTGGATTAAATGGGCACCGACTGCTAATACACACCATTACGATGTTCGTATTTATCCGGAAGGTTCTCAAACTGAGATAATTTGCGAGTATGGCGTTACAAACAGCTATATGGCGTTCGAACTTCCTGCGGGAAAATACTATGCTAATGTTGCTTCATGTAATCAAAACGGATCTGTTTACACGTTTAGCGACAGCACATCAGTATTTACCGTAACAAATATTACTGATTCCAGTTATAAACCGGCGGCAACGGTAACGTCCGGCGGTCATCGCTATGTTCTCTATCCTGACAGAATGGGCAGTTGGCAGGAAGCAAAAGAATTTTGCGAGCGCCAAGGAGGACATCTTGTTACAATCACAAGTGCAGCAGAGCAACAGACGGTTCAATCTCTGTTGCAGCAGTACAGTTCAGATGCGAGCTGCTGGTTGGGCTGCAAACTTATGAACGATGGCAGTTGGATGTGGGTTACAGGTGAAGCCTTTGACTACACCAATTGGAGAACAGGTGAACCTAACAATAGTAGCAATGATGAAGGTTATGGAATGGTTGTTGGGGACTACAATGGACAGTGGAATGATGTTGCAATGACTACCGGCAGCTATAACTTGTGCGTTGTTCTTGAACTTGAGTTAACTTACCATACAGTCACATTCAAGGATTGGAACGGAACGGTGCTGAAGACGCAGCAGGTTGAACATGGTAAAGCGGCAACAGCTCCCGCGAACCCGACCCGCACGGGCTACACCTTCACGGGCTGGGATAAGGCGTTCACCAATGTTACCGCTGACCTCGTTGTTACGGCACAGTATGTGCAGAACGAACCGGTTTCAACACCCGTGCCGTCCGATGCTCCGCAGATCGTTGTTGAAAGCAAAACAACTTCCGCAGGCTCAACCGTTGCGGTTAATATCAGCATTGCGAATAACCCGGGGTTTGTAACCATGGGAATTCAGGTTGCATATGATTCGAATCTTACGCTGCTCAGTGTTAGCGATACGGGATTGATTCCGGGGCAAATGTTCAGCACAGAGATTGAGAATCCTCAACCTTTGTATTGGGCAAATCCGACAGCGACGGCTGATTGTACGGTTAACGGCAAGATTGCAACTCTGACCTTTAAGGTTGCCGATAATGCTGAGGAGGGTGAGTACCATATCAGAGTAAGTTATGATTACGATAACTATGATATCTACAACCAGTCAGGAGAAGCGGTTCAATTCGCAACTGTAAACGGTACATTGACTGTAACTGATGTAGTTTACGGCGATGTAAACGGGGACGGGAGAGTGAATAATCTTGACGGCATGGTACTCATGCGTCACCTTGCAAAGTGGCCTTCCTACCCGGCTTCGATGATTTCACCCGGTGCTGATGTAAATGCCGATGGCAGGATAAATAACCTCGATGGCATGATTCTTATGCGTCACCTTGCAAAATGGCCGGCATACGCCACTTTACCGTACAGCAGTCAGAAAGGTATCGTTGCGGTCCGACCGGACAATACCACGTTTGAAAACGAACCTACAATAGTTGTGGGTAATGCTGAAGCTGCCCCGGGAGAAACCGTTCGTATCCCCATTGAACTTGCCAATAACCCCGGTGTGGTTGTCATGGGAATTATGGTTGGTTATGATGAAAACCTTACCTTGCTCGGTTTTGAGGACACTGGATTACTTCCCGGACAGCTGCACAGTACGGTAATCGAGAATCCGCAACCCCTGTTTTGGGGAAATACCACATCCGGAAACTGCACTGAAAACGGTGTAATAATCTACCTTGAGTTTAAGGTTGCAGATGATGCGGCTCCCGGCACGTACAGCATAACCGTAACCTACGATTATGAGAACTATGACATTTACAACTATGATGGTGAACCCATAGAGTTCGCTATCCAAAACGGCGCTGTCACTGTTGCGGCCGCACAGCCCGAAATGCACACCGTAACTTTCAAGGACTGGGACGGAACGGTGCTTAAGACTCAGGAAGTGCAGCACGGCGGCGATGCAGAAGCACCCGCCGACCCGACCCGCGTTGGGTACACCTTCACCGGCTGGGACAAGGCGTTCACAAACATCACGGCAGACCTTGTTGTCACGGCACAGTATGAAATCAATACCTACACCGTAACCTTCAAGGACTGGGACGGAACAGTGCTTAAGACTCAGCAGGTACAGTACGGCGGCGACGCAGAAGCACCCGCCGACCCCACCCGCACGGGTTACACCTTCACCGGCTGGGACAAGGCGTTCACCAATGTTACCGCAGACCTTGTTGTCACGGCACAGTATGAAATGCTTGGCGATGTTGACGGTGACGGCAATGTTTCCATGGCGGATGCGCTGACGATCCTGCGCATGGCAATGGACATTCTGCCTGTTGAAAATCAGCAGATTGCGGATGTTGACGGCGATGGATTCATAACCTCCATGGATGCGCTGCTGGCACTTCGTTTCGCAATGCATATCGAGCAATAACAACTTCAACGGGGAGGGTCGATCACCCTGATGCATGATTCCCCTCCCACATTAACAGAACAGCGGGATTTCTTCCTGGCCTCGTCCCTGCGGGCAACCGCGGGGGCGAGGTTTTTGTTGAAGGGTGTTGCAAATCATGCAGAAAAAAGATAGAATAAGTGCAAAGTCACGGGGAGGGTTCAAAATCAGATGACAAACGGGAAAATACAGAAAGCAAAATGCGGATTTGCAGGACTTCTTGCTGCTGCAATCATTCTTGCCGCAGCGGTTCTGTGCGGCTTTGTTCGTCCTGCGGCGGCGAGTGCCGAGGCACTCAGGATAAACACGGAGACGGTGTGCTTTTTCGCGGATACGGCAGCGGCGGCGGCGGGCGAATCGGCAGACATCAATCTTTGCATTGAAGGCGAAGACTATCTTGCACATGCGCTTGCAGTCACGGTTTGGTATGATCCGGAGGCGTTGGAGTTGAATTCCGTGACCCGCGGCAGCGCGATAGATTGGGAAAACACGCTTAACCATTTGGACACGTCCATGCCCGGCAGGATCAGCCTCGGCGTGCTGTACCCGGGCAATGAAGGCATGACGCAGGCAAACAACGGCATTATTCACACAATGAATTTTACCGTGATTGCAGACGCTGCGGAGGATTCCGAAATCCGCGTTGAAGTTAAAAAGTTTAATTATATGATGACCGACGACGATCAATATCCCGTGCCGACGCAGACGCAAAGCGGATGGATCTTTGTTAACGGCGGCGAATCGGGTGTTCCCGGCGATGCGGACGGGGACGGCATTGTGACGGCGGCGGATGCGCTGCTCGTGATGCGGTGCGCACTCGGAACGGCTGAGCTTTCGCCCGAAACTGCCGCGCTCTGCGATGCGGACGGGGACGGAAACATCACACTTTCGGACGCCGTGCTGATACTCCGTGCCGCACTCGGATTGGGCTGAGAATTCGAATTTGAACAAAACGGATAAAATGCGAAAAAGCTCCGCACGGCCGAAATACCTGCTGCGGAGCTTTTTGTAATTGAAAATTTAACTGCGGAACGTTAACCGGAGCGTCAGCCGGCATGTTTTCGGTATGCACGGCATAAAGCGCGGGTTGCTTTTGAATTATTCATCCTCGGAATAGGGCTCGTCCTCGCTGACGGGAGCGGTTTCGTCATGGGCTGTTTCGATAAGGTCGCGGAGCTTCTTTTCGATTTCTTTGCAAAGCTCGGGGTTGTCGCGCAGGAAATTGCGTGCGTTTTCCCTGCCCTGTCCGATGCGGATATCGCCGTAGGAGAACCATGCGCCGGTCTTTGTGATGATTTTGTTTGCAACGCCCATATCGAGAATGGAACCTTCCTTAGAAACACCTTCACCGTAGATAATGTCGAACTCGGCAACGCGGAAAGGCGGCGCAACCTTGTTTTTAACGACTTTGATGCGCGTGCGGTTGCCGACAGGCGAATTGCCCTGTTTCAGCGTGTCGATTTTGCGGACGTCCAAACGGATGGAGGCAAAGAACTTCAGCGCCTTGCCGCCGGTGGTGGTTTCGGGATTGCCGAACATAACACCGACTTTTTCGCGGAGCTGATTGATAAAAATAACGCAGGTGCGGGATTTTCCGACAACGCCGGCAAGCTTGCGCAATGCCTGGCTCATGAGTCTTGCCTGTAGGCCGACGTGAGAATCACCCATGTCGCCTTCAAGCTCGGCTTTGGGAACGAGAGCAGCAACGGAGTCAACAACGATAACGTCGATCGCGCCGCTGCGAACGAGTGCATCCGCAATGTCAAGTGCCTGTTCGCCGTTGTCCGGCTGGGAAACATAGAGCTTGTCCATGCTGATGCCAAGCTTTTCGGCATAAACGGGGTCAAGCGCATGTTCGGCATCGATAAAAACGCACATACCTCCCATTTTTTGCGCTTCGGCAATGATATGCAGCGCAATGGTGGTTTTGCCGGAGGATTCCGGCCCGTATATTTCAACTATTCTTCCGCGCGGAACGCCGCCGACGCCGAGAGCTGCGTCAAGCTCAATGCAGCCCGTCGGAATGACGGAAACCTGAATCCTTGAGGCGGCATCTCCCATCAGCATAATTGCACCCTTGCCGTATTGCTTTTCGATTTGACCGAGTGCCATTTCAAGTGCTTTATCTTTTTGCATGTTCTGTTCCCTTTCCGGTTCGGACGGAATTGCGCAGTAAAAGCCGAAAATCGCCCCAACCTCCCGATATTATTCGTAAAACGACCCTGAAACAAGGGTTTGCTGTGCCTATATTATAACATAAACGCAGCACGTTTTGCACCCTGCAAAAGGGCAAAAGGCGGAAATTTGCACAGCTTTAAAAATATATTGACTTTCGGACATAATTTGTGTTGACAAATGCATCGGAAAGCGTTATAATATCTCTCGCAGTGAAAAATGCGGTTGTGGCGGAACAGGCAGACGCGTACGTTTGAGGGGCGTATGGGAGACCGTATGGGTTCAAGTCCCATCAACCGCACCATGGCGAGTGTTCTTACAGCATTTGAAAAGCTGTGAGGACACTCGCTTTTTTTCTGCTCAAACAGCGGGTCTGTCGTCAGTTGTGTAGCTCACGAACACGCCTTTTCTGGTGTTGACGGTGACGGCCGGGATGGGCAGTGCCGGTTCGTTGGGAATGTTCATTTCCCCCACGCAGTTGTAGTGGATGCGAAGCCGCTGTACCCATTCGCCGTCGATCTTCTCGGCGTTGTAGACCTCGATTTTCTCCACCAGTTCGTTGAGCATCCGCGGCGTGAGCTTTCTGGCGCGGGTGTATTTGCGGACGATGGACACGAACATATCCGTTGAGGTTGCGCGGCTGCTCTGCTTCTCGATCTCGGAACGGAGCTTTTTTATTTTCTCCGAAAGCTCCTTCTGTTCCTCCTCATAGCGGCGGGACATCTTCGCAAAGCGGTCGTCGCTGAGCTTGCCGGAAACATTGTCCTCATAGATGCGCTCGAACAGGCCGTCCAGTTCATCGTCGCGGGCAAGGAGTGATTTCAGCTCCTTCTCCTTCAGTCTGCGCTCCGTTTCCTCCGCCTGCCGGGAGTGACCGATCACTTCCTTGAGAAAATCGTCCTCGTAAAGGCCGGCATACTTCGTCAGACGACGGATTTCGCCGAGAACGACCTGCTCCAGAAAGTCCACTCGGACATAGTGCGTGGAGCCGCAGGTGCCGCGATTGCCCTTGTAGTTGGAGCAGTTGAAATACTTGATCTCCGGGTTTCCCTGATTGAAATGAAAATGAAGGTTGCTCCCGCAGTCGGCGCAGACCAGAAGCCCGGAAAACATGCTCCTTTCCCCGTCCTTCGCTTGACGCTTTCTCATCTTGCCGCGCTTTTGCTGCACCTGTTCAAAGACGGCACGCTCAATGATCGGCTCATGCACATCCTTGAAAATCGCCCAGTTCTCACGGTCATTCTCCAGTCGCTTCTTGTTTTTGTATGACTTGGAATAGGTCTTGAAGTTGAGAATGTCCCCGCAATACTCCTGCACGGAAAGCATCTTTATGACGCTGGAGCTGTTCCAATGGGTGGGCGGCAGATCCTTGACTTTGCCGGGGCGATTGATTCCCTTGGAGTGCCAGTAGGCGCGCGGGGTCAGGACGCCGTCCTCTTCAAGCTTCGCGGCAATCTGCTCCGTTCCGACCCCTTCCAGCGTCATGCGGTAAATCCGCCGCACGACCCGCGCCGCTTCCTCGTCCACGATCCAGCGTTTGGGGTTCTCAGGGTCTTTGATGTACCCGTAAGGAGGCTGCCCCATGGGTTCACCGGCATTGCCCTTGATCTTGTTGCTGATGCGCCGCTTCTTGCTGATGTCGCGCGCATACCATTCGTTGAAAAGATTGCGGATGGGAGCCAACTCGTTTTCACCTTCGTCGGTGTCGATGTTGTCCGAAACAGCGACCAGCCGAATGTCGTGATTAGGAAAGAACTCCTCGGTCAGTCTGCCGACCTCGATGTAGTTACGCCCCAGGCGGCTGAGATCTTTTACAAACACTGCCGCCGCTTTTCCCTGCTCCAGCTGCTGAATCATATCGGCAAAGCCGGGACGATCCATCGTAACGCCGGAGATGCCGTCGTCAAAAAAATGAACCAGGTTCGTGTAGCCTTTTTCCTTTGCGACCTTGATGAGCAGTTTTTTCTGATTCCCTATGCTGTAGCTCTCTCCGTCCATGTTATCGTCACGGGAAAGCCTCTCATACAGAAAGGCGGTCACGTCACGGGATTTTTTGTTGTTATTCGACTGTTTCATGCAGTCCTCCTTTCCGGGCAGCCGAACAGCAACACTTGTATTCCACAACAAGTATATCACTGCCTCGCCCTGTTGTCATGTATGCGGCGGGGATACGCCCCGCCGCCTGGGACTACGCCCCCGCAGATTCCGATTTCATCAGGCGCAGAAGGACGCAGCCCAATGTGTTCTGCGTCTCCTCCTTGAATACCGGTTCAACAATAAACGACCTGTTGCCGAAGCGATAGGTCGTTTTCTCATTCAGATCATGTTTTGCTTTTTCGCCGGGTTTTGTCCGCTTTTCCTGCATGGATTACCTCCTTATGGTTGAATTGAAGCTGTGCAGGCGGTCAGAACTTCATGGGAAGAATCTCGTGCCTGCGCCTGCCGTTGTAGATGCGGTAGAAGATGTTGACGTAGCGCTTTACGCCCCGCAGCTCCTTTTCCGCCTTGCCCGCCGCGTAAATGAACTTGGGCTCGTAGGCGCGAAGGCTGTAAATGAGGCGGTTACGGTCATACTCATCATGGTAAAGCTCCACAAAATGAATGAATCCCTGAAGAACCTCAGATCTCAGGGATTCCGGGTCGCCGCCCCAGGCTTCCAGCAGGATGGTCAGCGCTTCCTTGTAAACCTCTGCGCCGACGCGCTTGAACTCCGCAAAGGCGGTGTTGATGCAGAGGATGCGACCCGTGCCGCCGCCCCGCTCAAAGCCCACATGCAGCCCCGCTTCCTCGGTGGCGGCATAGAACTCGCCCGACGCCTTATCCTCTCCGCGAAGATTGGCGCGGAGCCTGGCGCTGGGCGTCAGGGCTGCGGAGTAGCCGGTCTGCATGGCAAACAGCAGGGCTTCCTCAGCCTCTGTCATACCGTAGTACACCTTACAGAGGATCGGCAGGTCGTTGTTGCCGTTCATGTGCTTGCGCGCCACAATAGTATGTTGCCCGTCAAACACATAATAGTGACCGTCACGAAAGCTAACCTTCGGTTCGTTGGCGATACGCTCATTGAACCCGGCCACGATCTTTGCCACACGCTCGGTGTTCAGCTTGCGCTGGTACGCATCGGGAATCTCCAAATCCCGGCTGCTGACCTCCATCAGCTTGTAGAGTGTTTTCATGCTGTTCATTGTCTGTTTCTCCTTCCAATTTGAGAATGTATTGTTTTGGCTCCTGCATGATTTCAATGACCTGATCTTTGTAGTCAGGCTTTTCCAATAGACCGGGGAAGTTCGTAAAAAGCACGTCGCATGTCTCGACCATGTTCCGCGCCGTATAGCGCAGGCTTACCAGTGCCGAATCCTCCGTGACGCGCTTGGAGTCTTTCATATCCTCGTAGCTTTTGTCGATAGTCGCATAAACCTCTTGCTGGCGCTTTGTGCCGCTCCGGGCAGACTCCTTATCTGCTTTGGGCTTCTTTTCCGGGATCACCCTGAGCTGTTCCGCTTTTTCCCGGCGCTCCTCCGGAGATGCGCGGGCGACAGCCGCCACATCGGTTTCTCTGGGCTTAAACTTTCCGAGCAACAGGTCATTCTTGATGCCCGGAAGCACTTCTTCAGCGGCGTCCACACCTTTTGCATACTGATCCGCTCGTTTAACATAGCTCTCACTTGTTCCTGTCTCTGAAGCAATTCGCTCTCTTGTTTTCTGTGCTGCAATCAAGTGGTCATTTTGACCACTTGATTCTGGCAGATTGCTTTTCCGATCTCCTCCATGTGTTTTTTTCTCTGCATCGTAGCGCTGCCCGATCAGATATTTCTTCTGCTGGGGTGTAAGATTTCGCCGCCCGAGCTGGTTCTTGCAAATCCAGGAAAGGGCCTCGTAGCGGTTGCTGAACTGCTTTTCATGGGTGCGGAACCCGATGCCTGGATGCGCCTGCGCGATGCGGTAGCGGTTGTGACCGTCCACAATCGTATCGTTCCAGACGATGAGGGGCATGAGCACAAGCCCTTCCTCTAAGATGTTTTCTTCCAGCTGGGAAAGCTCGTCATCGGTCAGCGGCGGGCATTTCGCCTCGAACTCCGGGTCGATGGTCAGTACGGGATTCATCACGGGGCCTCCATTTCTTCGGGGACATACAACCCGAGGGCTTCCTCGATGGCTTCCCCGATCTCATCCATCTGCTGCCGGGTCATCCTGCCCAGGTACTTCTTCACGCGCCGCTTGTCGATGGTCTTGATCTGCTCCAGCAGCACCATGCCGGGAAGCTCCAGCCCACGGATGCGCTCGGCGTAATAGTGGGTGGGCTGGGACGGCTTCTTGCCGGACTTGGACGTGATGGGCGCGACAATCAGCGTGGGGCAGTAGTAGTTGCCGGTGTTGTTTTGCAGGACGACCACAGGGCGGGTGCCGCCCTGCTCAGAGCCTATGTAGGGGTCGAGGTTAGCAAGATACACGTCGCCTCTGCGGTAAATCCAGTTTTCCTTCATGCGGTTTCTCCGTTCCTTTCTTTCGTTTCTTTCGATATTCCTTAGAGCGAGAAAGCAGGTCATGTCCGGATATCTCTCGCTGTTGTATCTGTCCTGTGCGTTCATATTGTGTCTCCTTGTCTTTTGTCATTTTGGCTTTTCGGGTATGTACGCTCTCTATTTGTCCTCGACGCCCCGAGAGCAGGGAGAGCATCAGACGGCGGCTTGCTGCACCGCTCCATAGGAATCGAACCTCCCCGCCTTCATTGTGGCCGGGCCGCGAATTACGGAAGTATCATTGTCCCCAACACCTGTCGTCGCCTCCACCGGGAGCAGCCCGGCTTTTATCGTGTAAGTTGTATCGCTCGCTCATTCCTGAGGTCGTGGCGCACTCACGAAAGCGGCTCAGGGGTTCAGCCCATAGCGTTGGGAATGTGCCTGATGCCTGGATATTCAGTTTTCAAGGTTCGCTGAGCCTTGCGGCTCTGAGAAAACTGAATCTCCGTATCCCTTGCGGTGAGATTTGTCCTCTCACCTTTCAATGGACATTTTTTTGAGGAATTTTAACCATCAGGAAAAATATATTTTTGCCTTTCCTCGGATGGCGCGAATCTGCTTGTTGACCATAGGGACGCTGATGCCGTGCTCCGCAGCATACGCAGTCTGGCTTTTCCCCTCGATGAGGCATTCCCGAAAGATCGAACGCTGGCTGTCCGTCAGCGTTTTGCAGAATGCGTCTGTGAGTTCTGCCGTGAGCACCTCGGAGTCGATGCGCTGCCGCGTATCCCACAGCCATGCAGCCTCGTCCATGCTTCCGCCGTCGCGGATGGCGTCAAGGCTCAGAATCGGCCCGATGGTCTGCTGTTTTGCATACTCCCGGCGCATCTGCTTTTCCTGACTGAGCAGCAGCCGCATCACCTCAAGGCTGACCTCCGCTTCCTCTCCGGTGGCCTTGATTCTGGCGAAATATCTCTTTCTTCCGTTTTCCTCGATTGCCCAAAGGTCGTAATCGAACTCCTTTAATGTTTTCATGCCGTGATCTCCTTTGAATTTTTGAATTTGGGTGAAATCAAAAATTCGGAGCTCACGGGTAGCGACAGATGTATTGTTCAAAGCGGCGTTTCATGGAAAAAGTCCTTTCCCGAGCCAAGCCGGGAAAGGACTTTCAACGCCGTACAAAGAAATCGGGCAGCAAAAAAGCGCCGTCAAAGCAGACCGAACCCATTTACCGGTTCAGTCTGACTTTGTACGGCGCTTGGCAGTCTCCTCAGAACGAATCTGATTCTCTCCGCTTGCTCGATTAAAAGTCGGTTTTTGTATTCAGTTTATCGTTTCTGCCTCGGTTTTCCTGAAAGCAGGCGGCAGACGGCCTGTTTCGCCTTCATCCTGCGGAAGCAGCCCAGATTGATGGGATACTCCGACTTGCATTTTCGGCAGTAGACCATTTTGTGTCCCGCTGCGTCGGAGAACACCTTCTCTACCAGAAAACTGCAAAAGGGGCAGTGGATCTCCCGTAGTGTCAGCGCGGCGGATTGCCTGCGGGAATCGGACAGCCTGCGTGACACATCCGGCGAGAGTTTACGGGGAGCGGTTGCTTTTCTCATCCTGCGCCACCGTCCTGTCCCAGCCCCATTTCCTCCGTGATGTACTCCGAAAGCGGGCGGTAACACAGACAGCCCAGCTCCCGCAGCCGAATAAGAAAGGCGGAGAAGGACACGCCCATTGTATTTGCCATTTGCCTAATAAGGCGCTTGTCCGTCAATTTCAGAATGCTGTCTCCGAACACGGGAATGCAAGAAGAACATCCATGCGAGATCATTACGTTGTGAACCATGAAGCGGGGCATCAAGAGAGCTGCGCCCATCCGGTCGATCAGCGTTTCATGGAAGCTGAACAGGTTTTTGAAGTCCTCTTGAGAGTAGATGCGCTCGATATCAAACTCTCTGTGGAAAGCAGCAGAGGGAACCGCCCTGTCCATGATGTAGTGGGCGCACTCGTGGCTGATGGTGAAGCGCCGTCTGCCGCTTTCGTGCTCCTGCCGCAGGCAGCGCTCTATCACGATGGTTCCTCTGGGATACACGCGCCGGACAACGACCCCGTTCTCGTAGACGCGCAGAGGGGTCACGCCGTCCGCAATGAAGCCGATCTTGTCGCTGTCCTCCTCGGCAAAGCTGCGGTACAGCAGGGGCAGCTTCAGAAAGTCCGTGACGAACCCCTCGATGTCCACGCAGCAGGTGCGCTCCGCTTCCTTCCCAAGGTATTGGCGGATCAGACCTTCGCCCAATTCATCGAGTCCCTCATAGGAAAAAATCCTCATGTCTCACAAACACCTCCTATGGGGAGCGGTCAACATACCAGCGCTGACCCTCCCGATACAAATACTTTACCGCACGACCGATCTTGACGGTGTAGCGGACGCCTTCAAACTCATCGTGAGATGCAGTACAGGTATGAAGCACCTTTGTCACCTCCCACTGTCTGCCGTCATGCCAGCGGATGAGAAGCGGGCGGATCACGCCGTCCGTATCCACCTCCGCGTTGACGGACACATATTTTTTCTGCATGGGCAATACCTCCGTCAAAGGGCTTTGATCACATGGGTGGCTACGCCCTGTACCCGAAGCCCGGATACATAGATATCCTCCATGTCTTTGTTCTCCGGGTGGAGGTAATAGCTCTGCCGGTCATCGTCATATAAGAGCCGCTTCAGCGTGTTCTTGTCCTCGTCGGTGAGGGCAACGACGATCTCCCCAACCTGGGCGGTGTGCTGCTGGCGGATGATAACCAAATCCCCATCGTCAATCTGCGCCCCCGTCATGGAGCTGCCGGAGGCACGGAGGGCGTAGAAGTCCCCCTTGCCGAAGAAGGACACGGACAGGGGCAGGTATTCCTCCACTTGGGCTTCCTTTTCCTCCGGCGAGCCGCAGGGGATGGAACCGACAATGGCGGCGGGGCTCACCGCCGGATTTATCCGCCGGATCTTCGGCGTGGAGAGTGCGCCGTTTTCGTAGAAAACCATATCCTTCTCCGCCATTGCCACAAGGTATCTGTGTGCGGAGGAAACCGCGATCCTCATGGCTCCGGCAATCTCCCGGACGGTGGGGGTAGAAGAATACCGCTCGAAGTAGCTTTCGATGTACTCCCGGATGCGGAGCATAAGCTCCTCGCTCTTGCTTCTCATATTGTACTTATCTCCTATCTGGAACATAAGTTCCTGATAGCTCCATTATACACATAACTCGGAGAAAGTCAAGAGGAAAAAAGAAGGTGTGCAATCAGATATTCGCTGCATGTATCCTTCATCTGTTCGGTTTGACAATCTATTACGTTCCGAGTCTAACCACTGTGTCACATTCGGCAACCAAACGTTCGTCATGCGTTGCAAGAATTATGGCAGCGCCCCTATTTGCACAGTCTTTCAGCAACGAGACTACAAGCTGCCTGTTGGAATTGTCAAGTGAAGCGGTTGGCTCATCCGCAAAGATAACGGAAGCGTTTTTCAGAATTGCTCTTGCAATTCCCAATCGCTGCTTTTCTCCACCCGAAAGGACGAGGGCTTTATCTTTCTCCCTGCCCTGCAACCCGACAATTTCCAAAACCTCTTTTATCTGTCCCTGGTTATTTCCAAACTTTTTCAAAGAGACATTGAATGAAACTGTTTCATCATCAATAATCCCGTAATCTTGATAAATGAAAGATGCATGATCCTTCCAAAACAGCGTTCGTTGTGACTCGCGCCACCCCGTTACATCGTTATTATCCACAAATATTTTTCCGCTGTCGATAGGATGTATCAATCCCAAGCAATTCAAGAGAGTTGTCTTGCCGCTTCCGGATTTCCCGGTAAGCGCAGTCATTTTTCCGCCTTCCGCAAGCAATGTCACATTGGACAGGATTCTCCGACCATTTATCGACAAGGATACATTATTGGCTCTGATATTCATTTGCTCAACCTCCACTCTGTATTTGTTCGCATTTTATCTAAGGACGGTCATTCTCGCCTGAATGACATTTGCAAAAACTCTCGCTTCGAAAAGAAAATATACCCAACAAAATTCAACAGTACATACATCAAAAACAGTACAGCCGATGATAACAGCAACAACAGCGGTTCCGGGTGACGAATGGAATAAACAACAATCCCTCCGACAAGAACTGTACAAACCGCCACTATGACTTCCTTTCGCAGTACAGGCAGGATGATTGCGCTGTATTTGATCCCTGCCGTATGCAGTGTGAAGATACGCTTCCTGTTCTCTCCGATCCAGAGCTGCGCACTCATGATCCCAGCAGCGCCCATTGAAACAAGGCAAAGCGCACACGCCGCAAAGTAATAGAAAGACTCCTGCTTAAAAAGCTGCGCATATTTCAGTGCGCCCTCTGTGAACGAATCTATGGAGGATATTTTTTCCATAAGAGGTGATTCGTTGAGAACAGACCGCAAGACATCTTCATTTTTGAAAACAATGTTTCCACTCGAAGACATAGGGAGAAGAAAGCTGCTTACTTTCAACGTTTTCACGGGCTCCTCCACCAGAATAATCAATGGATTTTTCGCTTGTATGGTGCTGTTGCCATACGATGCGTTTGGAGGCAAAACCAAAAAGCTGTCGCCGTTAAATTCGCAGAAACCCATGCCTTCCGGCTGTATTTCTCCTGTATTCGTCCAAATAGGGAGCTGCTTAGACAAAAAGTCTTTCAATTCGGCGTGAATATCATCAAAGCCTATCGGAATCAGACTATCAGCTTTATCGGAATTGTCCCCGAATACGGTGGTTTCCACCCATGCGCGGTCTGTGACAACGATATGATCGTATTTTCCCATTTTAGCATTATCAAGCACAATGGCTCTGTCAACAGCCATTGACAGACAAAGATTGTCTCTGTCCGCCATCTCCGCGAAAAAGTTCTCGACCATAGGCATCCAATAATCGTTGTACAGTCCGTTAACATCGTTATATGAAATTCCTACGGCGTCCTTAAGGCTTTCCCATGAAGCATAGTCGTTCGAGAGAGCCCTGTATGCCGAAGCCATCGTAATGGTGGTAGGCACAACCATTAAGGCAAGAGCAATGGAGAATATCAGGGCAGCTCGTCCAAGCAGCCTGAACTGTTTCAAGGGTATCTTCCTAAAAGATAAATGCTTTGCTTTAGGCTGCACAAACAGAGATATCAGCAGTACAACAACAGCCGATATTGCGATGAAAGTAATTGCAGTATAAATAAAAGGCAGAAACATAATAGAAAGCTGATCAATTCCGGAAGCAATGCCTAAATATATGAAAAACGCTGCACACCCCACAAAAAAGCCTTGAGAGGTCAAAGATATAATTGTCAGCGTATCCTCAAAATGAATACGCTGCAACGGGACTCCGCCAAGTAATCGCAAAGCCCTGGCCTTCGCGTGTGTTACAAACCAGACAATAACTGTTGTCAGGAACAAAAAGAATGAGATTAACACAGCGTTTCCGATTCCATGTTGGATAAAGTATACAAGGAACACTGCCGGAAGCGGGTACTGTTTATAGAAGTCTATGCTCATCTCATTTTTGTTGCACCATTCTGCCAAGGCAACCTTGAACTCTGTACTTCCAAGCATCGAGTAGCTGCCGTACAGCGGTCTTACTCCCATATCGGAAGAATGGATCAGTTCACCGCCGACAGAAGGCTCCAACCACGAAATGCGGTTATCCCGGATTCTGGGACTGGTTCCGTCAGGCTGGAGAGAACCAAACCATATGATATCTTTCTGACTATCATAATTATCTTGGTTTGGAACAACCTTCACTAAGACAGCACCGTACTGATCGACAAGAGCATTTAGCTCGTTTACAAGTCGTTCTTTCGATATAGTTGTTGATAAAACAGCTATGTTAAATCTTTCGGTTGTATTCAAAGGTTTCTCTTCCTGCATCAAATGCGAATGCTTAAAAACCAATATAAGGGCGAACAATGCAATAATGCACCCCACCAGTCTAATGCTCTGTTTAATCACAAAAAAACCTCCTTGCTTCAAGGATAGCAGAGATGAGTAAAACAAGAGTCTTGCAATACTAACGCACTATATTTTGCGTGCATTTGTGAGCGAACCGATATTTTGCTCATCTCCACAAGGATGGTCTTCGGAGGTGAGTGAAACACTTCCGAAGACAACTACTGTCAGCCTAACTGCTCGAAAAGTGAACTGCTAAAGGGATACTCAGTTGCAAACACGGTAGTAATAGCGGTCATCGTGCGAAGGCCACTGAACTGCCCATTTTTCTGCGATTGACTTTTCCCCAGCGGCAGTATCTACCGAACGAACGGTATTGCCATTCAATACAACAGTACTGCCATGGCAACGATCCACGGTGTAATAGGATCGAACCTTTGCATCCCAAAAGCCGTATTCCCATGTTCCTCCCTCAGCGGGATACTGGGTGATTGGCCCATATGCAAGCCAAGTGGGTCGAACGATCTCCCCACCGGAAGCACTTATTGGTTGAACAGTAATCGGATCAATATCCGAAGGCTGTTGCTCTGCAAATGCCGCAACCGGCAAAGCGCAGAGGATAAGCAAAGCGGCAAAAATGCCAGAAAGAATTCTTTTCATAAATAAACCTCCTCGTAAATCGTATTTTTTGCGTTGAAATGTTGAACTACTATTCCTCAATCATAAAGCATCGCCTCCTCTCAATCTGTTGAGCCGCTCTATTGCCGCCTCTACTCATGCAATGTTTTGAGGCTATGAACCGGTTACAGATTCCCGAAAGAAATTATCCCACCCTGCCTTGAACGCACGCCAAGGGCATGGTATAATTTGTACAGTAGAAATCATACAGTAGAATTTGTACTTACATTGAGGAGTGAAAATATGAATGGTCGCTATGATTTCCTGATTCTGCATTTGTTGAGCAGAGAGGAGATGTACGGGTTCCAAGTCATAAAGAAAGTCAGCGATAGGTGCACCGATGCTGAGTTTGAACTGAAAACGGGAATGCTTTATCCTCTGCTGTCTGCTTTGGAGGCTAAGGGATATTTGTCATCACGGCTTGTCCCGGTAGCCGGCAGAGAACGCAAGGTGTATAAGGCAACCGAGAGCGGTATTGATTACCTTGCGCATAAGAAGGAAAAGTGGTACCGATGGGAAGAATTTGCCAATAGCATTCTTGAGCTTTGATTGTAACCTGTTTCCCGTTACAATCGTTGTATGAATGGAGGCTCATGGGCTATAGAAAGGAAAACCAATGCTATTGATTTATATGAGCTTTATAGACGACGAATCTCATCGCCGACTATTTGAGGAAATATACCTCAGTTATCGAAAACAGATGTTTCTCGTTGCACGCACCGTGCTTAAAAACGATTCTGATGCCGAGGATATTGTACATGACGTCTTTCTGAGGATTGCAAAGAAGTATATGGCAAAAATCAGTACCATCGAAAACGAGACTGATTTAAGAAACTATTTGTTAAAAGCGACAAAAAACGCTGCCTTAGATCACCTAAGAAAGCATCGTCATGAACGTGTTCGGACGGAGGAAGAAAACGAAACAGATGTGCCTGATTCGGAAGAAATGCCGGACGATGCTCTTGTCGAAAAGATACATAATCGCATTGAGTACAAAAAGATTGTATCAGCAATAGCATCTATGGGCGACATATACAGAGATGCCCTGTATTATCACTTTGTATTGGAGCTATCGGTGCCTGAAACGGCTAAGTTGCTGAACTGCAAGGTGTCAACCGTAAAGCAAAGGCTGGTGCGTGGGAAAAAGCTTCTTCATGTGCAGCTATTCGAAAGGGGAGAACAATAATGGCTGAAAACAAACTTAAAACGGCGCTTCGGGAAGTTGTTTCTACTGAGTTCGCCGAGATTCCAAGGGATGAACGAGAGATAAACCATTCATTCTCAGATGATTTTTTGCGCAGAATGGATAAACTCACACATGCACAGCGAAGCAGGTTCTGGCGAATGACGAACACTGTGCCTAAGCGGGTTGCAGCCGTCGCAGCCGCATTTTTACTGATTGCGCTGACCGCTTGCAGCATTCCTTCGGTACGAGCTGCGGCAACTAAATTCATCCGGGAGACATTTGACTCCTATGTTCACTTCTTTACGGAAAAGTCTGAAAGAAGACAGATTACAGAGCATTACCGTCTAACGGAACTTCCGGATGGATATGCAGAAGAAATCGTCGTAAAAAATGACTCCTGTTGTATTTCCTTCTATCAAAATGAGGAGGGAGATCGGATCATCTTTGCGCAAAGCGTAACAGAAGATTTTGCAATTGATGTAGATAATGAGAATGGGAAACACTCCCAAATTGACCTATCCGGCACAGATGTATCAATTTATGAATCTGCCGGCGTTATGGTTGCAGTGTGGCTTCACAATCAATACGCTTTCAATCTAACGGTTTATGGAGACTGCGGGATTGACCTGATGATTAAGTTAATAGACTCGGTTCAAAGACAGTGAAACAACAGCACAAACGAAACGAGGGAGACTGCAGGCTAATGCCGACAATCTCCCTCGTTTGTATCTCACACTGAAAGGCATTCCAAACAATGCTTGGCAGTGCGCCTAATACGTTTTCTTGATTGTTCGAGTAATCGTGTCGGGAGCACCACCCGAACCGGATATCACATAGACAACCGTGATGCGATATGTCCCTTTTGATGGCAGCTGGAACGTGTGATCGCCGGCATAAACGTAATTGTATATCACATCGTACCATTCGTTATTAGGCTCGCCAATATCAACGCGCTTCCAAAACAATCCCCACGTTTTCTTCTCAATATAAGTCGTGATCTCGCCTTTGGTTGTTTTTCCGGGAATCCCTTGATATTGATTGGTTACTGTCAACAGGCCGCTGCTTGAAACGTCTGCAACGCTGCTTGCCAGTATGGTGTTGTTAAAGCGCGTTCCGTTCGATGATGCGACAATCACGCCGACTGTCGTGCTGAGCATCAGAACGATGACAACCAGCATGATAAACAGGTTTCTTCTTTTTTTGATCATATTCGGTTCCTCCTATACTCTCTTGCTTGTGGTGATGCTATCAAGAGAAATGTCCCTACGATAGCTCTTTACATATTCAACGCTTCTCATTGACATAGAGGTTACAACTCGTGCCCATGGTTAACAACAACCACGGTCACATTTTGGGGAATGGCTCCTTAAACGCAGAATCAGATAAAAAATACAGATCTTGCGTTTTTATATGGTGCAGGCGCTGACTAAACATTGGCTGAATAAGCCCCACCGCTTGAGGCGGCTTTGCTTTTCTATTTACACGCAACGCTGCCCGTCATTCGCAATGCCCACTTATAAGGAAAAAATATATTTGCATATAATGCATATTTATGCATTCACGGTGTTGACAGATATTGCCGCAATTGTGTACAGTAGTGGCACGAGAAGAACAAACTCTCTGCTTGAACACAGGTGATGTTTTACTATTTGAAGTTTTCACCTGCAAAACTGTTCTTCGCAAATTTTCCCCAAATTAAGAGAGCGCATAAATATACATTTGGCAGTTATGCGCAGTATCCTTTGTAACTCAGAACGGAAGCCGTCGTGCACTCGGCAGAGGACACGGCTGCGCAGCAATACCATCTATGAATTTGCAGCTCAGTTTACTAACGCAAGTTATATGGTTGCAAACAGATATAGCTTCAACCAATAATAGGAGGCGTAAAATGTCGAAATTTGTAATTGAGTGTCCAAAATGCCACAGATATGCGGAGGCTTCGGGCGGTTTGTTTGGCACAGGTTTGTTTGCGAAAAGGACGGTAAAATGTTCCTGCGGCGAAACGATCAATATCCAGACAGAGAAGCTTTCAAGCAGGAAGTGCCCTCACTGCGGTAACGAAGTGGTGTTCGATCAGTCCAAAGGAGACAAGGCTAAATGCCCTGTCTGCCATGAACCGATCAATACAATGGCGGAGCAGGATAAGACGGTTGAGTTCTCTTGCGGTCAATGTGGCATTAGGCTTCGTGCGGCAAAAGGTGCAGATAAATTCACTTGCCCTGTGTGTGATCATGTAAACGACGTTGCCGAGAGAGCTGCGCAGGAAAAGATCAAGCATGATGGTCTCGCCTCCATTATCAAGTATGAGGGCGACAATTCGACTTTCATCTGGAAGCACCCAATCGAGGATTTTAACTACGGGTCTCAGCTCATCGTTCATGAAAGTCAGGAGGCTGTCTTCTTCCGCGACGGTATGGCTTTGGATCTTTTCGGTCCCGGTCGGTACACACTTGAAACGCAGCAGCTTCCGATGCTGGAGAAGCTGTATAAGCTGCCGACGGACAATGACGGCACCTTCCATACGGAAATCTACTTCATTAATAAGACAGTACAAATGGGCATCAAGTGGGGCACTACCGACAAGGTGCGCTTCATCGATCCGCTAACGGGTACGCCTCTTGATCTCGGCGCGTCCGGCGAAATGAACCTTGCCGTAGACGATTCCCGCAAGCTGCTTATTAAGCTCGTCGGCACAATGAAGGGCATTTCATGGAAGACGGAAGCCTTGCCCGAGACGATAATGTGTGAAAAGTGCGGACAAACGCTTTATACCGTCAATGCCTCAGGCAACACTTTGATATGCGATAAATGCCAACACACAAACATTGTTAAGGTTTCCTCAAGCTTTACGAAGAGTCTTCAGGCGTCCTTCCGTCCGATGATATCGACCGCCGTAAAGACGAACCTTCCTTCAGTCATAAAGGCTAACGATATCGATATACTCGAGATAGACGAAAAGCTTGACCTCATTTCGGACTCCCTGCGCGAAAAGATCAAAGTTGGCTTTGAGGAGTACGGCCTGACCGTTCCTCAACTCTATGTCACGAGCGTCGTCCTGCCCGAAAATGATCCGAACTTCAAGCGAATCCGCGAGCTGCACACAATAGTGCTCCAGACCCGCGTGATTCAGGCGGAGGCGACGGTCAAGATGGCTGAGGCCGCGTCAAAGGCGCAGTACCGCACGGCGGAGGAGCAGGCCGCGGCTGCTATTGAGGCGGCAAGGCGAGAAGCGGAGATGCAGCGCCAGATGACGCAAACTGAAGTGGCAAGGCGTGAGGCTGAACGCAAGGTGATTGGGGCGCAGGCGGAGGCGCAAGCGCAGCGTATGCAGGGCCTTACCGAAGCAGAGATCATGGCGGCTAAGGGCTACAACCAGAAGGATGTACTGCATGCCGAAGTGCAGGAAGCGTATGCCGCCGGTATCGGCAATATGGGCTCCGGCGTTTCGATTGGCGGAGGTGGCAGCATGATGGGCGATATCATGGGGCTCGGTGTTGGAATGGCTGCAATGGGTGCGATTGCCCCGCAGATAGGAAATATGATGAGCGGCATGAGTCCGAACGCCGTTCAGCAGCCTCCCGCGCCAGTTCAGCCCGCAGCGGAAGGCTGGACCTGCCCCTCCTGCGGCAAGGCTGGTATCATCTTCAAATTCTGCCCGGACTGCGGTGCCAAAAAGCCGGAACCCAAGCCCGCTGGCGGCTGGACGTGTCCCAAGTGCGGAACTGAGAATATCACAAGCAAATTCTGCCCCGAGTGCGGCGCGAAAAAGCCTGAAGAAAAGAAAGGCTGGACTTGTCCGGAATGCGGAACGAAGGATATCACAAGTAAGTTCTGCCCCGAATGCGGCGCGAAAAAGCCCGAAGAAAATAAGGGCTGGCTCTGTCCGAACTGCGGAACAAAAGACATCAAATCGAAGTTCTGCCCCGAGTGCGGCTTTAAGAAAGGAGAATGACCATGAGCTTCAATAAGAATCAGATCCGCTCTATCGTAACCGTTGTAGTTATCTTTGCTGTATACAATGTGCTGTCGTTTGTACTGCCTTTCAAGCATACCGGCATCTTCTGGATCGGATACAGCTTTGGGCTTGTTTCCCTCATTGTAAGTCTGATGATTTTTGCCCTTGCATTCGGTAAGGACAGTACTGCGAAGAGCAGGTTTTACGGATTCCCTATCGCCAGAATAGGCGTGCTCTATTCGGCTGCTCAAGTTCCCTTGAGTTTCCTCGCCATGGCGCTTGCGGGCATGGCGGGAATTCCTCTTTGGCCTTTTGTACTCGTATTTATTCTTATCCTTGGCGCGGCTGTACTCGGCACCGTAGCTACTGACGCCACAAGAGATGAAATCGTGCGTCAGGATATTAAACTTGCCAAAGACGTATCCGTTATACGCGCTCTTCGCTCATTGGGCAACAGCTTGGTCGCTCAGTGCGCCGATGATGGAGCAAAGAAGGAGCTTAAGAAACTTTCCGATATGCTCAATTACTGCGACCCCGTTTCAAACGATGCAACCGTTGCGGCGGAAACCGAGCTTAAAGCCGTGATGGAGGAGCTCCAGCGCGCTATGGTCGATAACGACGACACAAGCGTCGTTCCACTCTGCAAAAAAGCTGAAGCTATTCTTGCTGAAAGAAACAGGCTCTGCAAACTGAATAAATAAAACGGAGGTATATTATGGCTGTTTTCAAATGCAAAATGTGCGGCGGCGACTTGAATATCACCGAAGCCGACAAGGTGGTTGAATGCGAGTACTGCGGGACGGCTCAAACCGTGCCGAGCGCGGACAACGAAAAGAAAATGACTCTCTTCAATCGTGCGAATCGCCTACGTCTTAACAACGAATTCGACAAGGCGACGGCATTGTACGAGCAGCTCATCGCCGAATTTCCGGAGGAGGCCGAGGCTTACTGGGGTCTCTGCCTGTGCAATTGGGGTATCGAGTACGTCGACGATCCTGCAACAGGCGAGAAGAAGCCCACCTGCCACAGGGCGAGCTTCGAAAGCCTTATGAAGGATGAAAACTACCTCCTTGCTATGGAATATGCCGACGTAACAGCGCAGCGCGTCTATCGCCGTGAGGCTCAGGAGATCGACCGTCTTAACGATGCGATCCTCTCTGTCAGCAGAAACGAGAAGCCATACGACGTTTTCATCTGTTATAAAGAGACGGACGAAAATGGCATGCGTACCCATGATTCCGTACTGGCACAGGATGTTTACGACGCTCTGACCGCCAAGGGTCTGAAGGTGTTCTTCTCACGCATTACTTTGGAGGATAAACTCGGCAGGCAGTATGAACCTTATATCTTTGCTGCGCTGAATTCGGCGAAGGTAATGCTTGCAATCGGCACGAAATACGAGTACTTCCAAGCCGTATGGGTCAAAAACGAGTGGAGCCGCTTTATGCGTCTTGCAGCGAAAGACAGGTCAAAGGTTCTCATCCCCTGCTTCCGCGATATGGATCCCTACGATCTTCCGGACGAATTCAAGGGCCTTCAGGCGCAGGATCTCGGAAAGCTTGGCGCAGTGCAGGATCTTGTTCGCGGCGTTGGGAAACTGCTTGCAAAGGACGCTCCCAAAGATGGAGATGTTCAGCAGGCGGCTGTATCCAACCCGGCCGCAACGACCGTGCAGAGTCTTTTGAAGCGCGCGTTTATGTTCCTTGAGGATGGCGAATGGGGCAGTGCAAACGAATATGCCGAGAAGGTGCTCGATATAGATCCTGAGGACGGTGAGGCGTATCTCGCAAAGGCTATGAGCGATCTTAAGAAACGGTCGCGCAGCTCCATGAACGACGCTTCCGGAATCGCGCTTAATGCAAACATCCAAAAGGCGCTGCGTTTTGGATCCGGATCGCTTAAAAATGAGATCAACGACTATATCGAGTCTACTAAAGCTGCGGAGGCTGCTGATCAACTGGAAGCGGATAAGGTCATCGCCGCATTTAGTGCAAGACAGAGCGGAAGACAGGCGCAGCCTTTGGTGCAGCAGCTTGCGGCTGCAAAGCAAAGGGCGTCATACATAGAGAAGATATGCGGCGGGTATGACAAAACTGCTGCACAGATCAAACAGTTAAATGGTGAAAAGACTGCCGCAAACAGCAGACTTAACACCCTTCGCTCCAAGCGTGATTCCCTCGGCCTGTTTGCCGTAAAGGAGCGAAAACGCCTTGATGGGGAGATTTCGGAAATAGCAGCGGGACTGAAACAGCTCGAACTCAAACTGGATTCTGCCCTTAAACAGCTTGGCGGCTTTGAATCAAAGGCTGCTGCCGATAAAGCTTTGTCGACGGCAAGAGCAGACGTCTCCTCGCTTCAGAACCGGATCAATGAATCGGCGCTGACCGGTTCCGGAGAGTTTAGCTGCAGCCAAGCGCTGAAGGTGCTTCTTGCAAAACCGCGAGTTTTTCAGTTAGTAAGTAAAAAACAGCCGCGGCTGGCGTCATCCTATAAGGGATTTGTGACTATAGCATTCGGACGCTACCCTCAGGCGTCAAATAACGAAAGTGCCCTCATCGAGTGGCTGGTATTGAAAAACGATGGAAGCAAGGCTTTGCTGATAAGCAAATACGCCCTTGATTGCCAGCGATACAATACTTCCGGAAGAGATGTAACATGGGAAACCTGCACATTGCGGAGATGGCTGAACGGATCGTTTATCAACAGCGCATTCAGTGCGGAGGAGCAGAAGCAAATTCTCCATACTACCGTAACGGCGGATCGGAACCCATCAAGCAACACTGATCCGGGCAATAATACAACGGATAAGGTGTTCCTTTTGAGCCGGGCGGAATGCAGCCAGTACCTCGTGTTGTGCGATGCAAGAAGTTGTGAAGGGACGGCATACTGTTTTGCTCAAGGCGCCGCTCAACAAGACGTCTATGGCGGGTGCAGGTGGTGGCTACGGTCACCCGCCGATTATTCCGGCTGCGTTATATGTGTCAACGACAACGGCATGTACGCTTCTGCTGGCTGCTCGACCTTTAGCGACGGTATCACCGTTCGCCCCGCTTTGTGGATAAATCTTGGGTCTTAACTCTTCTGATCTGAAATCATACACTGCGCCGAAGGCGCTAATCAAAAGCGAGCGAAGCCCGCAAACCCGCAGTAAGGCGGCCGTGCAATTTTTTTGTAAAGGGATTTTGTGTATGGAGCGTAAGAAAAGTGAACTGACTATGGTCGAGTTTTGCACAGGCTTTGTGAAAGAGCCCTTGTAACAATTCGTTTCCCTTGCTTGTTTTGGCTTCCGCATGTAAACAGGGAACAACGCTCTCCCCGAGTAATGTGAGGTTCCCGACAAACGTGGCAAGCAAGGTCTTTTGGAGCCAAAAGACAGCAGGCGGAGACTCTGACGAGTCCCCGCCTTTTGCTTGATGGGGCGTTCCCCATACCCCCTGCAACACAGATTTCATCTGTGGCTGCGCGATGTGCCATCGCTATTTTTCCTCCCGCTGCCGCTCGGTGGTCTGCCGGTTCTGTTCGTTCAGCCCCAGCAGATAGGCGGCGTTCGCCTTGTGGATCAGCAGCTCCCGCATCTGCTCCTGCGCCCGGTGGTACTCGGCGTAGGCCGCCTTTTTCTCTGCCATGAGCCTTGCAAATTCTTCGTTCAGGCTCCTGACCGTGGGCAGCTTTTTCAGGCCGAACGCATCAAAGGCTTTCTTCGCCGCCTTGTGGATGAGGATATCCCCCTCATGCTCCGCAAGGTATTTTTTCGAGTACCCCGCCTTGCGGTAGCCGGTGTAAACGCTGCGGGTTCTGGAATAGTTCATGATGTGCGTCCGCAGGGTCTGTATCTCGCCCATACGCGCTTCCGCCGCCTTTATGGCCGCCTTCAAATCATAGAACCGCTTCTCCGCATCGGCGGCGGCATTGACAAGTGCGTCGAAATCGGCAAAGCCGTTTTCCTCCAGATATATCAGCGTCTTTGCCATCTGCTTGAGCTTTACCACCTTCATCGCCTGATCGTAGCGGCAGCCTTTTCCCGAATTGAGCTTTGCTTCAATTTCGGAAATCAGTGAGGAGCGCTCTTTGCGCTTCGGATATTTTTTCTTTACGAAGGGGTTGTGCGTTCTGCCTCCTGCGAGGACGGCGCGCAGCTCCTGCTCGGAATATCCCTCGCCAAGGGAATCCAGGCGGATACTCTGTTTCTGGTTTTCGTGCCGCAGCGACAGCCTGCTCTTTCGGGCGACGGAATAGCCGGAGGATTTCAAAAGGGCTAAAAGTACGTCGAAGTCCTTGGGCTGCTTTTCAAGCGCCGCGTCTATCGCCATGCGCAGAAGCTCGCGGTTGGAGAGCTTGTCGTGACCGCCGCGCCATTTGTTGTAGCTCAGCCCGTGTTTCTGTGGATTCTCCACCACGGACAGCCGGTGCTCGGCGCAGATCAGGTCGGACAGCCTGCGGACAGCGCGGTAGCTCCCGATGAAGTTCTTGAACTTTTTCGTACAGTCCAGCGCCGTGGAGTTCCAGTAGATGTGGTTATGAATGTGCTTTTTGTCGGTGTGGGTGCAGACGAGGAAGGCGTGTTCGCCCTTTAGGAAGCGTTGAGCAAATTCGTACCCTATGCGGTTGGCCTCCTCCGGCGTAACCTCTCCGGGCTTAAAGGACTGCCGTACCTGATAGGCGATGACGTCGCTTTCCTGCACCCGTCCGGTCAGCTCCCGGTACTCCCGCTTGGACAGGGCAAATTCGGAAACGGCGGTCTCCGGCTCGCAGGCGAATGCGGAGATCAGCGCGCCGCCCTCGGTCTTATCCGGGTTCATGCCGTACTCCGTCCGGTCGGCAAGGCACTGCGCCAGCGTCTTGCCCTTGTTTAAGTGCATGGGTATGATTCGTGTGGTCGTCATATTCCCTCCATGGAAAAAGACGCAGGAGGGAGCCTGCGCCTTTTCACATTCCGCAAATTACGTTTATCCGTAGATTCGCTCCTTGAGCAGCATTCTCATACCGATAAACCGCGCTGTGAGCTTCACCGCCAAATAGTGCAGTCCGTAGGGGGAGAGCAGAAACGCAATGCCCAGACAGATGCAGCCGTTCTGCACGTTGCCGTCCACAAAGTAAAAAACACCTGAAAGCAGAAACAGGGCGGAGGCGATGACACAGACCACGGCGGAAGCCTTGAGCGCCAGCGTGAGCGCCCATTCCACGATCCACAAAACCAGCATAAGGGGCGCAAGCAGCAGTTTCAAAATGAATTTCATAGTCGTTTTCCGTCCTTTTTGATTTCATTATACAGAAAGAGCTGCCCTAAAACAAGGATGCCGGCAGCATGGGCTTATCGTATATTTCTGCCTGCTCACTGAATGGTGGACAGCTTCATAAGAATTTTGTTGGCAAGTCCCCATAGCTGCTTCTGCTTTTCCAGAATCTCCGCAAGGTCGGTGTCGTAGGCTCTGCCGCTCTCGTTGAGCCGTTTGGCGATCTGATTGATGTTGTTGCTCGTGTAGCGCAGAAGCGATATCATCTGCTTCAGCTCCGGCAAATCCAGCCTGATCACCAGCCCGTCCAGCGCCATCTTCCGCAGGAACGCCTCCTGATTGGTAACGCCGATCCGCGCCATCTTTTCCTTCAGCAGCCGGTGCTCTTCCTCCGTCAGGCGAACGGAGATGCGGATGCTCCGGCGCATGAACTGCGCGCTCACAGGGACGGCTCCTTTGCCTTTTTGACTGTCTCTGCCGCCGCTTCGGGCGGTCTGTTTTTCAGTCTGCCGAGCACCGAGGGCTTGCGCTCATGCGCCCTTGCGTCCTCCCGCGCCAGCTTGGTAAACAGGTCAGCCAGCCCGCTGTGGCTGTTCACCGCCAGATAGCAGTTCCGATCCGTCCCCCATGCGTCGGGGTTCTCCGAAACGGGAACGGTCTTTGCCCATTGCTTGTTGTCCGCTGAGAACCGCCCGTCCCAATCCTTCTGCCGGATGGTAATCGCCAGCACATATAAAATGCGCTCATGCCCGAACTGCTCCGCCACCTGCGCAACGGCTTCCCTGTGCAGGACGTTATCGCAATAATACTCGGAGATCGCCTTCTCAATGGCCTCCTTGCAGGCGGCATTGGCCTTGTTGGAGGCGCGGTAAAGCTCCAGCTCGCCGTTTTCACGGGCGTGCTCGGCGGGAAATCTGTAAACGGGAATATCCTTCATATTGGTGCATCCTTCCTTTCATTGAGCTGTAGTAAAGCGGCTCCGACAAAATCCGTTCTTCGTCGGAGCCGCTGGTTTTTATCGTTCCTCCTTGTTCCTGTGCCTGATTTTGTCCTCGGCGCAGGGCTGGGACAGCGGCGCTTTCAGCTTTGCCAGCACGGAGGGACGCTCCGCCTTTGCGCTCTGCACGGCGGGCGCGTCCTCCGCCATCTGCTCCATGGGCGTGCGGTCGTCGATGTTCAGCTCGGCGTTCAGCTCCGCAAGCCGCGCGGATTTTATCCGCAGCTCATCCTCCTGCGGGAAGGGCTTGCCCAGCTCCGCCTTTGCCGTCTCCATCTGCGCGGTGAGCGCGTCCAGCGTGTTTCTGACATTCTGCAATCTGTCCGGCATGGCGTTCAGGGCGTTGTCAATGCGGGTGAGGTTGCCCCGCGCGTCCTTGCCCAGCGTCACGCGGTGGTTCATTTTGCCCTTGAGGGTGAGAATAAAGTCCCGTCCGAAGTCCTCCACGGTCAGGGACATGGCAAAGCCCCGGTAGCTGCCGATGGGAACGGGCTCCATGCCCTTTGCGTCCTTGAAGGCTTCCAGAATGGCAGCGCCTGCGTTGTCCTTGTCGGTGAGAAGGTCGCCCTTGACCTCCATGCCCGCAAAGCCGTCCACGGGGTGCGGATGCCCGGCGAGCGTCTGCATATCGGCGGTGAAGCCCTCCACGAAGCTCTCATTCTGCCGGATCTGTTCGGGGAAATGCCTGAGCAGATTGTCCTCCAGACGGAACTGCTGGCTCTGATGGCTGGCCTTCATGAGCTTCAGACGGGCAACGTCCACGTCCAAGTCCATCTTCTCTTTAATTCTCTTGTCTCCGGCGCACAGCGCCTTGATCTCGGCATAGGAAAGGGCGGTCTCGTCCACGTCCTCGCAGGAGCGAACAGGGGATTTTGAGGTCATGATCTGGGAGATGAACTTCTGCTTATTCTCCACCGTCTGCCAGAGGTAGGCGTCGAAGGTGGATTCCGTGACATAGCGGTAGATGTGTACCTCCTTGTTGCGGTTGCCCTGCCGGATGATGCGCCCGCTGCGCTGCTCCAGATCGCCCGGCCGCCACGGACAGTCGAGGTCGTGGAGCGCCACAAGCCGGTCCTGCACGTTCATGCCCGCGCCCATTTTGAAGGTGCTGCCCATGAGCACACGCACCTGACCGGAGCGCACCTTTGCAAACAGCTCCTTCTTCCGCGTCTCGGTGTTCGCCTCGTGGATAAAGGCGATCTGCTCGCGGGGGATTCCTCTGGCGACGAGCTTTTCACGGATGTCGTCGTAAATCGTGAACGCCGGTTCTTCGGCTGCATCTTGCCCAATGACAGCTTCCAGCGCGTGAAGCTCCGGGCTGTCCAGATTCCCGCCCGCCGTCTTTGCTGCCTTCGCTCCGGTCGCGCCGGTTTTCGGGGTGGACAAATCGCAGAACACGAGCTGGGTCAGCCTGTCCGCCTGTCCGTCCTGCCAGATGCGGTGGATGTTGTCCACGCAGCGATTGACCTTGCTGTTCGGGTCGTCCGGCAGGTCGGGGTTGATGATGCGCTGGTCAAGCCCCAGCTTGCGCCCGTCCGAGGTGATCTTGAGCATATTGTCCGTGCCGGGGTCAACAAGCTGTGCGTGTACCCTTGCGGCGCGCTCGGACAGCTCCTGCACCATCTGCTTCTGTATCTCCGTGGGCTGCGCCACCTCGTTGTGATAGATGGGTGTGGGCGTAGGCAGGTTGAGCTGGTCTGAGGTCTTGATATCCGCTGCCTCCTTGAACAGGGTCATGAGCTCCGGCAGATTAAAGAACTTGGCAAAGCGCGTCCTCGCCCGGTAGCCCGTACCCTCGGGAGCCAGCTCGATGGCGGTCTGCGTCTCCCCGAAGGTGGAAGCCCAGCAGTCGAAGTGGGCAAGTCCCTTGCCGCGAATGGCGTCGTGCTGGAGATAGCGCATCATGGTATACAATTCGGTCATGGAATTTGAGACGGGCGTGCCCGTGGCGAATACCACGCCACGGCTGTCGGTGATCTCGTCGATATACCGGCACTTGAGCAGCATATCCGAGGATTTCTGGGCGTCGGTGGCGGACAGCCCCGCCACGTTGCGCATCTTGGTGTAGAGAAAAAGATTTTTGTAGTTGTGCGCCTCGTCCACATACAGACGGTCTACGCCCAGCTGCTCAAAAGTCACAACATCATCCTTTCGGGAGCTGTCCTGGAGCTTTTTGAGCTTGGCTTCAAGGCCGCGCTTGGTGCGCTCCAGAGATTTAATGGTGAACCGCTCCGCCCGCTGGCTTTTCAGCTCCCGCAGACCTTCCTCCACCTCGAAGATCTGCTCCGCCAAAAGCCGCTGCTGACGCTCCATGGAGACGGGTATCTTCTCAAACTGCGAGTGGCCGATGATAACGGCGTCGTATTCGCCGGTGGCGATACGGGCGCAGAACTTCTTGCGGTTCTTCGGCTCGAAGTCCTTTTTCGTAGCAACGAGGATGTTGGCGGAGGGGTACAGCCGCAGGAACTCGCCCGACCACTGCTCGGTCAGGTGGTTGGGAACGACAAACAGGGACTTGTGGCACAGCCCCAGCCGCTTGGATTCCATGGCGGCGGCTACCATCTCGAAGGTCTTGCCCGCGCCCACCTCGTGGGCAAGGAGGGTGTTGCCGCCGTAGAGCACATGGGCAACCGCGTTGAGCTGGTGCTCCCGCAGCCGGATCTCCGGGTTCATGCCCGCAAAGGTGATGTGGCTGCCGTCGTATTCGCGGGGTCTGGTGGAATTGAACAGCTCGTTATACCTTGCGACCAGAGTGTGCCGCCTGTCGGGGTCGCGCCATATCCAGTCCCGGAACGCATCCTTGATTGCCTGCTGCTTCTGCTGGGCGAGGGTGGTTTCCTTGCTGTTGAGCACGCGCCGCTCCCTGCCGTCCGCATCGTGCTTGGTATCGTAGATGCGCACGTCGCGCAGATTCAGGGTATCTTCAAGAATCTTATAGGCGTTTGCGCGCTCCGTGCCGTAGGTCATATATGCGGCAATATTGCTGTAACTGACCGCGTTCTTGTTCCTGATGTTCCACTCGGCGGTGAAGGCGGAATAGGTCACGTCGATCATGCGCTGCTGGTAGAAGGGCGTCTCGAAGGTCTCCCACATGAACTCCCTGATATACGAGGGGTCGATCCACGTTGCGCCAAGACGCACCTCGATTTCCGAAGCATCGAGGTCTTTGGGCTGCGCGGCTTTCAGCGCTTCCACGTTTCCGGCGTAATCGCCCTCAAACAAATTCTGAGCAGACTGTGCGATACGCAGCTTTTCCCTTACATTGCCGGAGAGGTACTCGTCGGCGGTCTCCCAGCGCTTATTTTCGGGATTGCGGAAGATAACACCACGAAGATCGGAGGCGAGAGCGTCCTCGTCCTTGCCGGTGAGCTTAGACATATACTCCATATCCACGCAGGCTTTTTCGGAGATGGACAGCGCCAGCGCCTCCGAAGCGGTGTCCACGCTGGTCACGGCCTCGTGCGCCCGTATGGTTCGCCGGGTGAACATATCCGCCTTGCGCTTGAGGTTTTTGTCCTCGTCCAGCTCCTCCAGAGAGCAGAGCAGATAGTAGGAGCTGTCCTCGGCAAAGGCCAGGGCGTTGGCGCGGGAGTTAATAAGCCCATACTTTGCGGTGAAGCCGTCGTAGAGGGTGTTCAGCTCCGTCTGCGTCTGCCGGATGGTTTCATCCGAAATA
>OHQF01000198.1_pt1 | contig 45291 bp, 44 predicted proteins | sample 1578001 | NCBI WGS metagenome assembly OHQF01 (sample SAMEA3879538, study PRJEB24766) | human gut metagenome | biome: human-associated habitat; feature: feces | place: USA | collected 1985/1987 | reverse complement strand
GTCAAGGGGATCACCCGCGCCAGCTTCGACAACAAGGTCTCGGTTACTCTCAACAACACGTTCAACAATGTCGACAGTATGATCGAGGTTGGCAGTTTTCATCTCGGAGAATGCCGAACCGAACTCCTTTACGAAGCAGCGGGCAATCGTCGTCAGGATTTTGTGACGATTACCGATTCTGTTTTGACGTACAAGGTGACGTTTGACGTTTTTTCGTTTTCGTATGATCTCTATCATGAGATAGGTACCTATGATGACGGAATTACACGACAGACGATGCCTTATCACCCGATCAGAAATATCCGCGACAACGGTTATACCCTGACGGATCTTGATTTTGTAAAGGAAGACAGTGAAAAGGGCGGACAGGTCGTCTATCTGCGCAAGCAGTTTGATCATTCGATCTCGCTTGATTTCAACGGGCAGACTTATACTCTGACCGCCAAAATCGAACTGAGGCTTTATGCGGGAGTTCATCCGGCAATTGTCTCAAGCGAAATCATCAACAGCGGTATCAGTAACGTCGAACACAATTTGTGGACCAGCCGATACACCAGCTGGGTTGAGGTCAAACACCGCTATTCGGATGGCAGCACCGGCAATAAAACTTATAAAGTTGAAGATATGTGGGCAGAAATTGACGCAGATATCGAAAAATATAAGGAATTGCCCGATGCGAACCTCAAACTGACCAGCGCCGGTTTTGCGGATACGTTTGTCCGTGATACGGTCGGTATGCCCGAACGGATAGTTATCTGCAAAATCAGCCGCCGGTATGAGGTAAAATACAACTACTTCACACTGAGCTATCCGGTGAGCGAATACGAAGCATATTATGACGATGGTTTGACAAGGTTTGAAATGCCGTCGCTGAAATATGCAAATGTCCGTGAAGAGCACGAGCTTCGTTACATCGGCGAATATAAGGGTGATGAACGAGATTACTTGGAATACTATTTTACGCAAAAAGTGCTTGCCTCTTTGGGTGAAGCATCTCACGAGGCTTCTAAAGAATTTCAGGTGATCGTCTCCGAAGACTAGTCCGGTTGTTGAATCAAAAAATGCCGCCCCTTAAAAAGGGCGGTGTTTTTTTGTAACATTTTGTAACAAGATGTTAAGAGATTTTTGAGAAAAAACATGCTATATATGCGCACAGATTACGTTTTTTCAACTAAATACGAGGATTTTTTAGCATGGCTAAAATTAAAGTTGCCGTTATCGGCGCCGGAATGATGGGTAAAAACCACCTGAAAACTTACAAATCACTGCCAAATGTCGAATTAGTAGGCGTTTATGACATTTTTCCGGAAGCCGCACAAAAAGCTGCCGAAATGTTCGGAATCAAAGCTTTTGCCAGTATGGAAGAAGTTGCCAAGAAGGTTGACGCCGTCAGTGTTGTCACCACTTCGGTCACTCATGCCGACGTCGGTGAATTTTTCCTCAACAAAGGAATTCACTGTATGATGGAAAAACCGCTGGCAACCTCTGAAGAAGGTTGTTTGCGCCTGATCAATGCCGCTAAGAAAAACAACGTCACCTTGTTGGTGGGGCATATCGAAAGATTTAATCCGGCAGTGGAACAAATGGGCAAAATCCTTTCCGACACGTCCAAAATCCGTTCGCTGACCGCACAGAGAATGTCAGCAGCCTCAGGGCGCATTACCGATGTTGACGTGGCTATGGATCTGATGATTCATGACGTGGAAGTTATTCAGTCGCTGGTACGCTCTCCGGTGATTAACGTTCAGGCCGCTGCGGTCAAAACCTCCGATCATCCGGAAGGAAAAGACTATATTACCGCGGTGTTGGAATTTGCCAACGGCGTTACCGCCAACATCACCGCCAGCCGCATCACTCAGGCCCGGGTTCGCACTTTGACGGTTACCACCGATACCAACTATATTGATATGGATTTCATCGGCCAGAGCATAAACGTTCATTCTCAGGGACGGATGCCGTATGTCAATCAGGAAAATATTCCCGAATGGATGAACTACGGTCTTAAAGGCAGTGTCGAACAATTGTTTATTCCAAGCAATCAGCCTCTGACCGCCGAACTGAATCACTTTATCAGCTGCATCAACGGTGAAGCAACCCCGCGTATCAGCGGTGAAAATGCGCTGGACGCCTTAAAAGTCATCTGGGCGGTCGAAGACAAACTTGGTCTGCTGGTCCAAGGTGATAACAGCGTTAAAGTCAAGTCATCTGCCGCTGCCTAAGTCTGATGGTGCAACGCTACAAGATTGTGGTCGAATATGACGGCACTGATCTGCTCGGCTGGCAAAAACAGCTTGACGGATCAAGTGTGCAGGAATTTCTGGAAAAGGCAATCGACGCTTTCGCTCAGGAAAAAGTTGAAGTTTACGGCGCCGGCCGCACCGACGCCGGTGTTCATGCTTTGGCTCAGGTCGCCCATTTTGACCTCAATCGCGAAGTTGACCCGTTTCGTTTACGCGAGGCGATGAACGCCCATCTCCGCAATATGGAAGCGCCGGTTGCGGTGGTGGAAGCTGCTGTGACAGATAACAAATTTCATGCCCGATACTCCGCTACCGGACGCGCTTATCTTTATAAAATCACCAACCGCCGTGCTCCCTTGATTTTGGAAAAAAACCGCAGCTGGCCGGTTGTGGTGCCGCTTGACGTTGATAAAATGCGCCAAGGCGCTGAGTTTCTGCTCGGCCATCACGATTTTACATCTTTCCGCGCCGTCAAATGTCAGGCCAAATCACCGCTGAAGACACTGGACCGTCTTGATATTCACCGCAACGGCGAAAACATTTTTTTTGAGGTGGAAGCGCGCTCGTTCCTACACCATCAGGTGCGCAACATGGTGGGTACGCTCAAAATGATCGGCGACGGTCATCTGCAGCCCGAAGCGATAAAAGATATTCTCGAAGCCCGCGACCGCCGCGCCGCCGGCCCCACCGCGCCCGCATGCGGTCTCTATTTAAGCAAAATTATGTATTAAACTTTAAGCAAAAATACAGTTGTTTTTTTTACATCCTCCGTTATACTTTTCGTTATAGACTTTTCCAAAAGGGAGACAATGTGCGATGGCACACATTATTAAAGTATGTATGGGCAGCTCCTGCTTTGCCCGGGGAAACGCCAAAAACCTCCAGCTGATTCAAAATTTTCTGGAACAAAACAACATTGAAGCCGAAATTGAGCTGACCGGCCTGCGCTGCTGCAACCAATGCTCAATCGGCCCCAACATTACCATAGACGATGCCGAGTATCATTATATAGACAGCGGTTCACTGCTGGATATTCTGGAAAAAAAATTTCTCAAGTAACTGCTTTCTTAGGACAATGCGATGTCTGACCGCGAATACCCCTTATATACAATAAAAAACAACTGCATGGATTGTTACAAATGTGTACGCCGCTGCCCGGTCAAAGCGATTAAGATCGAAGACAGCAGCGCTCAGATCGTTCCCGATTTGTGCATCGCTTGCGGCACCTGCTACCGGGTTTGTCCGGCCAAAGCCAAACAACCGCGCAACGATTTGATCCGTGCCCGTCATCTCATCGATTCGGGCAAAGACGTTTATGTATCGCTGGCACCGTCATGGATTACCGAATTTGAGGGGTTGCCGGCCGAAAAAATGATTGCGGCGCTGCGTCGGCTCGGCTTCCGCGGCGTGGGCGAAACGGCTGCCGGCGCCGAAGAAGTCTCATCAAATATTGCCAAACTGCTGGAACAAAAAGAATCGGGACTGATGATCTCAACCGCCTGTCCTTCGGTGGTGGAATATATCAAAAAATATTTGCCGGAAATGACACCTTTTCTGACCCCGCTTTCTTCTCCGCTGCTGGCGCATTGCCGAATGTTGAAAGACCAGCTGGGACCGGAGATCGAAGTAGTGTTTGTCGGCCCCTGCATTGCCAAAAAGCTCGAAGCTGACGCTCATCCGGATCTTTTAAGCCTGAGTCTCAGTTTTGCCGACATCCGCCAATGGTTTAAAGACGCCGGGATTGTCCCCGAAGAAATCCGTACCAGCGTTTACGACCGGTTCACAATGATTAAGGCACAGGAAGGCACGGCCTACCCGATTGAAGGCGGCATGATTGAAACTCTTAAGCCCTATTCATCGGCGCAAAAAACCTATATGATGCAAATTTCGGGGATCCAGAACATCAAACGCGAGTTGGCCGAACTCAACGCCGCCGACACCGACCGTCCGGTGTTTGTCGAATGTTTGGCCTGTCACGGCGGCTGCGTTTCCGGCCCTTGCATTACCAACCGCAAACCCGGTTTTAGCAAACGGATTGATATCCTCAAACAAAGTGCTTTTACCGACCTGGCCGGAAAAAGAACGCCGCAAGCCGACATTGTCCAGCAATACGGCAGTCAGCTGACACCAGCACACGAATTTACGGAAACCGAAATCCGCAAAGCTTTGACCGTGATCGGCAAATACGGAGTCGAAGATGAATTAAACTGCGGCGGCTGCGGTTATGACACCTGCCGCAATTTTGCCAAAGCGATGCTGTCCGGCAAAGCGGAACCGGAAATGTGTGTTTCCAACATGAAACAACAGGCCCAGCGCAAGGCTAACGCCCTGCTCCGCTGCATTCCGTCACCGATTGTGATCGCCGACAGCGATCTTGGTATTATCGAATACAATGACAAGTTTGTCGAAACTTTCTGGTCCGAGGAAGAACACGGCGAAATTTACGATCGTAACAATCTGCACGGCGCCAACCTGCGCGACTTCATCGGTTTTACCAACCTGTTTGCCGCTTCGCTGGATTTGGAACAGGATATCCGCCGCGAGCATATCCGCTTTAACGACCGTCTGTTCGACGTCGTGGTCTTTAATATCGACAAGAAACAGATCGTCGGCGGCATTATCCAAGACGTTACCAAAATGGAAATGAAAAAAGAACGTATTGCCGCCAAAGCCAAAGACGTGATTAAAAAGAATCTGGCCACCGTTCAGCAGATTGCCTGCACTCTCGGCGAACATATGGCCGAGACCGAGATCCTGCTGCGTTCGATTGCCGAAGACTATGCCGGCGGCGAATCGGAAAGCAGCGTCGAAAAGCCGATCAAATCGTACGGGGACAAACAATGAACAATTCCCTGTTTATCGACATCGGCGCTTATCAAAAGCAAAAAGACGGCGAAGACTGTTTCGGCGATACCATTTATTCGAAAAAAATCCCGGAAGAACGCCGGGTGATCAGTGTGCTTTCCGATGGTCTCGGCAGCGGCGTCAAAGCCAACATTCTGTCATCGATGACCACCCGGATGGCAATGAAATTTATGGAAGATAACACCGATTTGCTGCGTTCTTCCGAGATTATGATGGATGCGCTGCCGATCTGTCAGATCCGCAAGATCAGCTATGCAACTTTTTCGATCGTCGACAGTGAGCTGGAAGGCAAAACCCGTATTTTCGAAATGGATAACCCGCGTTATATTTTCATTCGCGGCAACAAACAACTGGCAATTAAAGGACGTGAGTTCTCCTCGCCAAAATGGAAAGAACGCACCATCGGCGTTTCGCAAATCACCACACAGCCCGAAGACCGGATTATTCTGATGTCGGACGGGGTTACCCAAGCCGGACTCGGCAACAAGAAATATCCCCTCGGCTGGGGACGACAGGGTTGTATTGACTTTGTTTTGAAAGAAATTGAAAAAGATCCTTACATGTCTTCGCAAACTCTGGCGCAAAAAATTGTCGAAGAAGCATTGACCAAAGAAATCGATCATAAAGCCGGCGATGATATCAGCTGCGTCTGTATCTATTTTCGGACCCCGCGTAAGCTGCTGGTACTGACCGGCCCGCCGTTTGACGAAGACAAAGACCGTGAATTTGCCGAGTTGGTTTCAACTTATGACGGCAAAATCGCCATTTGCGGCGGCACCACCGCCAACATTATTGAACGTGAATTATGCCTGAAATGCGAGATTGACAAAACCAGTTTTGACGTTAATATTCCGATGGCTTCTCTGATGGAAGGAATCGATTTGGTAACGGAAGGCATTTTAACCTTGACCGACGTGTATCGTATGTTAAAAGAGGGTATTGACAGAAAGCCCAACGTCGCCTCGGTTCGACTGGTCAATCTGCTGCTCGGCAGCGACCGCATCGATTTTGTGGTCGGCACCAAAATCAATGTTGCCCATCAGGATCCGAGCCTGCCGATGGAACTTGAGATAAGACGCAACATTGTCAAAAAGATTTTCAGGCTGCTGCAAAGCCAGTACCTGAAAGAAATTTCGGTCAGATACTTATAGTAAAGGAACATATTATGGAAAAAATCAGAGTAAAAATCTGCTGCGGAACCTCCTGCTTTGTAATGGGTGCAGCCCAAATCCAGGTTCTCGAATTTGCCCCTCCGGCCGATATTGCCGACAAAATCGTGATTGAAGAAGCCCGTTGCATGAACTATTGCAAAAATACCACCGCCAAATATAACCGCGGACCGTTTGTGCTGGTTAACGACGAACTGGTCGAAGAAGCCAATTTTGAAAAAGTTGTAAACAAAATCAGAGAAAAATTGAATCAGGAAGACTAATGCTAATACCCAAGAATAATGCCAATCAGATGCGTACCCGCATCCTGATCAAAATTGTTGAGAAATTTTTGCAGGGCCGTTTTGCCGAAGCCGACCGTATTCCGCTGGAGCTGCGTCCCAAGGGCGGCGACATCAGCCGTTGCTGCATTTACAAAGACCGCGCGATCTTAAAATATCGCTGCATGGCCAGCATGGGTTTTGCCCCCGAAGACGAAACTGATGAACTGACCAGCCTGAAGGAATACGGCGAACGCGCGTTGGAGCGCACTGAACACGCCGTTAACAAACTGTCGGTAATTACCGACGCCTGTTCGGGTTGTATCCGTTCCCGCTATTTGGTAACCGACGCCTGCCGCGGTTGCTTTGCACAACCTTGTCAGGTCAATTGCCCCAAACAGGCAATTACAATCGTTAACGGGCGTTCGACGATTGATCCCGACAAATGCATCTCTTGCGGCCGTTGTCAGGACGTTTGCCCTTACCATGCCGTGATTCGGGTGCCAATTCCCTGCGAAGAAGCCTGTCCGGTCGGCGCGATTACCAAAGACGAAGCCGGCAAAGAACATATCGATCCCGAAAAATGCATCTTGTGCGGCAAATGCCTGCAATCATGCCCGTTCGGCGCCATTGTCGAAATGTCGCAAATGGTCGATGTGCTGAAACTGTTGGCCGATGAAAACAAAAAGGTGGTCGCCATGTTGGCGCCGGCAGTAGTCGGACAATTTCCCGGCACCATTAACAATTTGGTCGGCGCATTGAAAAAAATCGGCTTTACCGATGTGGTTGAAGTGGCGATCGGCGCTGATATTACCACCCAAAAAGAAGCGGCCGAATTTATCGAAAAAATGGAAAACGGCGAAAAACTGATGACGACTTCGTGCTGTCCGGCTTATTATAAGGCGGCCGAAGTTCATATTCCGGAAATCAAGCCGTTTGTTTCCCACACGCGCACCCCGATGTACTACACGGCCGAATTGCTGAAGCAGGAACATCCCGAATGTGTGGCGGTGTTTGTCGGTCCCTGCCTGGCCAAACGTTTTGAGGCCGAACGCGATCCCAACGTCGATTATGTGCTGACGTTTGAAGAAATCGGCGCTATGCTGGTAGCGGGCGGCATTAATGTTGCCGACTGCGAACCGGAAGAATTTACCAAGATTTCCTGTGCCCAGGGACGTCGTTTTCCGATCAGTGGCGGGGTTGCCGGTGCAGTTGCTTCGCTGGTCGAAGGCAGAGCCGAATTCAAACCGACCGCAATCAACGGTCTGAACAAAGCCAGCATCAAACTGCTGAAGCAATATGCCGCCAAAGGTTGCGACGCCAACATGGTTGAAGTGATGTGTTGCGAAGGCGGTTGTGTTGCCGGCCCGGGCTGTATTGCACTGGCCAAAAAATCGACGATCATGGTTGAAAACTATGTTAAAACCGCGCCGGACCTCAAGGATCGGAAACAAGACTGATTTTTCAGCCGGGCCTCCTTTGGGAGGCCTTTTCATTAACAATATAAAAAATCCGGGAAAAACCCGGATTTTTTCGATCACATAAGTTTTCGCCTAATTAGCCGAATCGTTAGCCGCCTGCCGACGCGCCGCGTACAATGCCGCGAAATCAATCGGATTCAGCATAAACGGCGGCAAGCCGCCTTCGGTCAGGCATTGGGTAACCACATTGCGGGCAAACGGAAAAATCAGCCGCGGCAATTCGATCATCAGGACCGGTTCCAAATGTTCGGCCGGAACGTTGACTTCGGCAAAAGCAGCGTAAGTCAGTTCCAAAATAAACAATGTTTTATCTTCCACCTTGCCATTCATGCTTATGGAAAGTTGAGAGGTATAAGTGTTGTTCCCTTTCGGTTCGGACTTAACATCGACATGAACGTCAATCTTGGGGGCGGATTTGATTTCTCCGAAGATTTCCGGCGCATGGGGAATTTCCAGCGATAAATCCTTAATATACTGGCTGCTGATCGCGATGGCGCCGATTTGTTTATTTTGGGATTGTTCTTCCATTTATGTTTCTCCTGCAATGGCAATTGTAAAATTTTTAAACGGGGTTATTTTATAATAAATAATCGTAACGGTCAATATTTCCGGTTGATAATATCCGTGTTTACGCCTATATTATGTAATAATTTAATTGATGTTTTACAGAGGAAGAGATGGCTGCATATCTGGATATTATAATTTTATTGTTCGTGGTCGTGGTCGTATTTGTCAAACTGCGCGGCCTGCTCGGCACCCGCCCCGAAAACGAGACCGAAATCAGCAAAGAAAGCGCGGCCAAAATCTTTGACATTCTGATGCAGGAGCATAACAAAAACCAACCGCAGCCGACAATGGCAGGCGGCGAACTGAAAGCTGACGAAAGCGACCTCAGCGAACAGGAAAAAACACTGTACCGCATTCCCGGCTTTAACCGTGATAAATTTATCAGCGGCGCTAAAAAAGCTTTTGAAATCATTGTGACTTCTTTTGCCAAAGGCGATATCGAAACCTTGGAAACGCTGGTCGGCAAAAGCCTGCTTAAAAAATTCAAAGAAGTCATCTCAAGCCGCAAGGAAGAAGGCATCAGTGCCGAAACCGATTTTATCGGTTTTAACGAAGCGGTGATTACCGACGCCAAAATAACCAAAAGCAACCTCGCCAAAATCAGCGTCAAATTTGTTTCCGAACAAGTTAACATTTTGCGCAACAGACAAGGCGAAGTCATGGAAGGGGACGAAAATTTCATCCAGTCGATTACCGACATCTGGACTTTTGAACGCAGCCTCAATTCCACAAGCCCAAACTGGTTGCTGGTCTCGACGAAAAAATAAGCCGATGAAAAAAACTGCTCTTGTTTTTATGGTCGTTTTCCTTCTTGCCGGCTGCCCAAGTCGGCAGGAAAAACAGCCGTTGCCGGCGGAACGGACGGCAGCGGAAAAAGTGGAACTGACGCCGGTCTCCTTCCATGAACTGGAAAACTGGCAAGACGATGATCTTACCCAATTCGTTGAGGTTTTTGCCGCCACCTGTGCCAAAATCCGGCAACTTAAAACCCCCTATCTCGCCGACAGCCAAATTAAAATAAAAACAGCCGACTATCAGGAAATCTGCCGCCGTTTTGACGAAGAAGGAATCGGCAACGGACAGGAGCTGCGCATTTTTTTCGAAACTTATTTTACGCCTTATCTGGTGCAGGGAAACGGCAATGCCGACGGAAAATTTACCTCTTATTACGAAGCGGAAATTCGGGCTTCGCGGCAACGACACGGTAAGTATCGTTACCCGGTTTACGGCAAACCGCACAACCTGATTGAAATCAATTTGCGCGACTTTGATCCCGATTTGCCGGACGCCCGGCTGGTCGGCCGGATCAGCGGGCAAAAGATGCTTCCTTATTACACCCGCGCCGATATTGAGAAAGCGCCGTTTAACGCCCCGGTTTTATTGTGGGGAGACAGCGCCGTCGACATTCATATTATGCAAATTCAAGGGTCGGCGATTGCCCGACTCGATGACGGCAGCCAGGTGAGAATCGGCTACGCCGACAACAACGGACGCCGTTTTAAGGGAATCGGCGGCATCCTGCTCGGTAAAGGTCTGCTGGAAGCAGGCAAGACGGATATGATGAGCATAAAAAAATGGTTGGAAGAGAATCCACAACAGGCAACCGCAATTATGCAGGAAAACGAACGTTATATTTTTCACCGCTTTATAACAACATCGGGTCCGGTCGGGGCTTTTGGCATTCCGTTAACCGCCGGCCGGAGCCTGGCGGTAGACCGCCGTTATATTCCGCTTGGCGCCATATTATGGCTCAGCACGACAACCCCCGACCACCAGCCGCTTAACAAAATGGTGGCGGCACAGGATATCGGAAGCGCAATTAAAGGTGCGGTTCGCGGTGACTATTTCTGGGGCAGCGGCGGCGACGAGATTCTGAATTCGGCCGGACGGATGAATTCGAGCGGTCATTACTACATTTTTCTTCCCCGGGAGAACAACAACGATGAATAATGCCGACGATTCTGACTGGCAGGAACTGATAAAAGACGTGCAGCCGTTGCCGAAACCGAAAACGGTAGAGAAAAACACCAAAATAACGCTTAGAGTCACACCCAAAATCAGCCCGGACCGGGTTTACGGGGGAGAGCGCCTCTCGGATCTGATTCCCGGAAAAACTGACAACATCGACAACAACACCGCGCGGCGGTTTAAAAAAGGCGAATTCAAAACCGAGGCCGAACTGGATCTGCACGGTTATACCGAAACCAAAGCTTTTGAAGCCGTCTGCAGTTTTATCAAAAAATCTTACCTGCAACAACGCCGTTGCATTGCCATCATCACCGGAAAAGGGTTACATCAGAATGACGAAGACGATATTTTTGCCAGCCGCGGCGTTCTCAAAGAACGCGTGCCACAATGGCTGAATTTGCCCGATATCCGTCCGTTGATTCTGGCGATTTTTCATCCACAGCATACAGAAGGCGGTTCGGGGGTGATTCGGATCTTATTGCGCCGGCAGCGCTGTCGCTGACGCAATGTTTGGGAACAAAACCCCAACCGTCAGAATACACCTCAGGAAAATTTAGCCAGCAAGGCCTGATATGCAGTCGTCAGTTGTTTGAACTTTTCTTCGGCTTCCTGCTTGTCCTCCTGATGCAAGTCAGGGTGGTACTTTTTTACCAACTTTTTATATTGCTTTTTGATCAGCGCCAGCGAAATGTTATCGGCACTCAATTCCATAATCTTTAAAAACTGCCGTTCCTGCTCGTTAAAAAAGATCTCTTCCCGCGACGGCATATGACCGGCATATTCGCCGAAAAATTCAAAATCATCCTTCAGTTTGTAGCCGAACTGATAGTTGACTTTTGAGCGGAAGCCTTTGAAATGCATGCGGCTGCGCGCTTTTTGCTCTTCTTCTGTTTCGGCCTGGTCATCCTCACTGTCATAATAATTCCACTCAGCGTTATAGGCCTGTACATGTTCAAGGCAAAACCAATAATAATCTTTCAGGTCCCTGTCCTTCGGTGCACGGTATTCTCCCGGTTTATTACAACCAGGAAACGAACATTTGCACGCCTTGCCGTCATTTTGTGGTGCGTAGTATTTTTTATTCCTTACATTTTTTATCATGTGTTGTTATTTTTTTTCATTTTTTAGTTGTGTTTATTTTCTATTAATAATATACTCCGGACAACAATTAATGGCAATAACATTATACCTGTTCTGATGACAAACCAACACAAAGAGCTTTTAATGACCAAATTAATTAACAGAGTGCTGTTCATCAATAACCGTCGTACCAGTATGCGTTTATGTGTAACCGAATGGAAACTTGTCGATGAAATTTGCAAAAACGAACATATTGCCCGCAATGACTTTATCGAACTGATCGAAAACAGCAATCGTTCGGGACTCGGGCTGACTTATTATACACGCCTGTTTGTGATGCTGTACTTTTACAATAAATCACCGCTGGGACAAATCAAAACCCGGCGCCACGGGATCGGCTGCCAATCTTATATCAGCGAAATTATTACCAAAATTTCGTCTTCCGACGCTGCCTGAATAAAAATCGTCCGGCGTCGCACAAATTCATTGAAAAAATCCGTAACCCTTTTATAATGGATAAAGTTTATGGATATTAATCAGCGTGGTGGAAAATTATGCCCGAACTGCCCGAAGTCGAAACCGTTAAAAACGGCATTGCAAAATTTATAGGCAATGCCGAAATTCTGCAGGTTACCATCCGTAACCGCAAGTTTCGCGAAACGATTCCGGAAGATTTTGCCGCTTCGGTCTGCGGGGCGCACATAAGCGGCTACCGGCGGCAAGGCAAATATATCGTTATTAAACTTGACAACGGCCGCAGCATTATCTGGCATCTGGGCATGAGCGGACGTATCAAAACCGCAGTCTCCGAACCAAACGAACAAAAACACGACCACGTGCTGATCAAGACTTCGGCCGGCTGGTTGATTTTTCACGATCCGCGCCGTTTCGGGATTCTTACGGTTTGCACAACCGGCCGGTTGGCAGAACATCCTTATTTTGCAAAGATGGGGCCGGATCCTTTTGACCCGCTTCTGACCGCGGATTATTTGTTTGAACAGTTGGAAAAACGCCGAACTTCGGTTAAACAGGCTCTGCTGGATCAGGAAATGATTGCCGGAATCGGCAATATTTACGCTTCCGAAATTCTGTTTCGGGCCGGAATTCTGCCCACCCGGCCGGCCGGGGAAATTTCCCGGCAGGAATGCGGTCCTCTTTTGGAAAGCATCCGTGAAATTTTGAAACAGGCAATTGCCAACGGCGGCTCCAGCCTCCACGACTACCACCGCCCGGACGGCAGTCTCGGTTATTTTCAAAATCTGCATTGTGTTTACAACAAGGCCGGAAAACCCTGTCCCGGCTGTACCTGTGCCGCCGGGCACGATGACCGCGGCATCCGCAAAATCGTTCAGGGCGGCCGCTCAACCTTTTATTGCCCGGTGAAACAAAAATGATGACACTATTTAAAAAAAATACATCTGTTCTGGTCAGGCTGCTGCCGGCCGTTGTCCTATGGCTGACTTTAACCGGCCCAACCGCCGCGGCCGAATTTGTTGACGGCATTGAAGACGTTCCGGTGATGAGCGGAATGCAGCAGGTACAGAGCAACAACATTTCTTTCGGCAATGATGAAATTCGTTTTGTCGAAGCTTATCTCAGCGGCAGAAAAGCAACCTTTTCCTCGGTTGCCGCCTTTTATGAAGAAACGCTGCCCCAACTCGGCTGGCATTTCATCAGCCGCCGAAACAGCAGTCTGCATTTCGAAAGAGACGCCGAGCGGCTTGACATTGTCCGCGAAAACAAATCACCGTTATTGGTAAGAATCACCCTCAAAAGTAAAGATTAGGAAAAAAAAATGAACAAAGACGTTACCTCCGAAATTAAAAACCAAACCGGAATCATCACCATCAACACCGCTGACGGGCTGAACGTGATCAACCAGATGATGCTGTCCGACATTGCCGAAACCATTACGGCGATGGATCTTAACGACGCCGTCAAGGCCATTGTCATCCGCGGCAGCGACAAGGCTTTTTCGACCGGAATCGATGTTAACGAGTTCGTCGAAAACATCAACGCCGCGGTGTTGGAAGAAATGTACGAGAACTTTGAAAAAATTGCCGACGTCAAAAAACCGGTTATTGCCGCCGTCAGCGGTTACGCTTTGGGAATCGGCTTTGAACTGGCGCTGGCCTGCGATATTATTTTCGCTTCCGAAAGCGCCTGCTTCGGCCACCCCGACCTCAGCCTCGGCACTATCCCCGGTTTTGGCGCCACCCAACGGCTGACCGGTGCGGTCGGCAAGGCCAAAACCATGGAAATGATTTTGACCGGACGGGCAATGAACGTACGCGAGGCGGAACGCTGCGGCATGGTGAGCCGAATCATTCCGTTGCGTTACCTGTTTGACGAAGCCCTGAACACCGCCGAAAGAATCGCGGCGCTGCCGGATCTGGCCATCAACACGTCCAAAGAACTTATTAAAACAGCTGTCAGCAACACCGATCTGGAAGAAGGGCTGGAGATCGAAAAACAAGTTTACAAGAACTCGATCGAATCAGACGAATTTCGCCAGAATCTGGTGAATATGGCAAAAAAATAGTAAAATCAGCAATTTTACTAAAAATTGTTGTTGACTAAAACGTGTCTCCGAGTTTATAAAGCATATCAGAAAAATAAATTTGTGATTAACTTATAATGTACAGGATAAAGTAAAATGGCCAATCATAAATCGGCAAAAACCAGAATTAACCGCAACAACAAGCGTAGCCTGATCAACGGTGCCCGCAAAAGCAGAGTCCGTACTTTTGTAAAAAAAGTAGAAGCTGCTATTGTTGCCAATGACAAAGAAACCGCAGCAGCCGCTTTCAAAACGGCAGAATCCGAACTGATGAGATCTGCTCGCAAAGGCGTTTTCCCGATGAACAAAGTATCGAGAACGGTTTCCCGCCTGTCGAAAAAAATTAAAGCTCTCTAATCGACTTTTAAGAGAATTCAGCTTTTACAACCACTTCTCCGGCTTCTTGCCGGAAAAGTGGTTTATTTCATTTAAAACTTATATTTTTCTAGGAATCCCGGCCGACTCTCGGAAAAACACCTGTCAAGAAATTTAATTACAATGTTCTGCAAATGTTCTATTGTTTTTTATTTTGTTCTGTGATTAATATTTAGTTAATTTATGAGTGGCGGCAACATCCTTTGCCAAAACCTTTCACCATAAGATTATTAAACTTGGTTCAACCTCATACTTAAAGAAAGAAGGATTTTTCAGAATGGCCGGAGAAGCGATAATGAATAATGATGATGCTGTTCGAAACGAGTGGGGACAAATATGCAGCCAGCTAAAAAACGAAGTCGGCGAAAAAGCTTTTGACAGTTGGCTGAAACCGTTGAGCGTCGGTTCTTTTGCCAACGGAATTATGAACATTTGCGTTCCGACCCGTTTTATGCGCAACTGGGTAATTACAAATTATTCCGACCGTATTCACAAAATCTGGGAAAAAAAGAATCCGACCATTAAAAGCATTAACTTTGTTGTTCAGGCAACTGAAGATCCGGCTATCGGCGTTCACAGTTCATCATGCCGTTCACTCCTCAAAAAAATAGCGACCAGTCCGGCACCGCAAAACATTTACCAACCGGGAACCGCCGTGCTGTCCGGAGAAACGTCAGAATACAGCAGTTTCGGCGAGTCGGGTCAATCACTCTCGGTTCCACTCAATCCGCAATATACTTTTGACAACTTTGTGGTCGGCAAAACCAACGAGTTTGCCTATGCGGCCGCCCGCAAAGTTGCCGAATCCGACAACATTCCTTTTAATCCGTTGTTTTTATATTCCGGCGTCGGGCTGGGAAAAACCCACCTGATGCATGCGATTGCCTGGCACATCAAACAACGCAGCCCCGAAAAAAACATTGTTTATCTTTCGGCCGAAAAATTCATGTACAAGTTTGTCCGGGCTTTGCGTTACAAAGATACGGCGGCATTTAAGGAACAATTCCGTTCGGTAGACGTCCTGATGGTTGACGACGTTCAGTTTATGGGCGGGAAAGACTCGACTCAGGAAGAGTTCTTTTATACTTTCAATTCATTGATTGAAGAAGGACGGCAGATCATTATTTCAGCCGACAAGTCCCCTTCCGATCTTGAAGGAATCGAATCGCGCCTGCGTTCACGGCTCGGCTGCGGTCTGGTAGCCGATATTCATCCGACAGACTTTGACTTGAGAATCGGCATTCTGCGCGACAAAGCCAGACAGTTTAACTGTGAGTTGCCGTATAAGGTCGCCGAATTTCTGGCACAAAAAATCACCACCAACATCCGCGAGCTGGAAGGCGCATTGAGACGGGTTGCCGCTCATGCCCAGTTGTTACCGGGAAAAGAAATTTCGCTGGAAACCACTCAGGAAGTGTTAAAAGATATGCTGCGTTCTTATGACCGGCGCACCACCATCGACGAAATTCAGAAGAAAGTGGCCGAATACTTTAACATCTCGGTCAAAGAAATGCAGTCATCGCGTCGTGCCCGCACGGTTGCCCGGCCGCGGCAGATCGCCATGTATCTGGCCAAACAGCTGACCTCACGCTCTTTACCGGAAATCGGTCGCAAATTCGACCGTGACCATACCACCGTCATGCACGCGGTACGCAAGGTGGAAGAGCTGATATCCGAAGATAACAGTTTGGCCGAAAACGTAGACAGTCTGCGCCGTTCGCTCGAAGCTTAAAACGGCAACCGGTTTACGACAACCGCCCGAAACAGAAAGTTTCAAAACATGGATGAACATACTGTCAAAGTCGGCGTCGGCACTTTGATTTTCGATCTGCGGAGGCAATTGCAGTTGGGACGACGCAAATCATCTCACGGCAACGGAACCTGGTGTCCGCCCGGCGGCCATCTTGAATTCGGCGAAAGCTTTGAACAGGCGGCAATCCGTAAAACCCAAGAAGAGACAGGTCTGGTGCTGCAACTGCAAAGTTTGCAAATTGTTGGAATAACCAACGATTTTTTTGCAGAATCGGAGCGTCATTATGTTACCATCATGATGAGGGCCGGCGGTTTTGAGGGCACGCCGCAACTGAAAGAACCGGACAAATTTGAGGAATGGCAATGGTTTTATCTTTCTGTGCTGCCGGAAAATCTGTTCCTTCCGGTACAAAATTTCTTCAAAAAACATTCGCCCGAAACTTTGATTTTAAAGTCAAAAAACCTGTTGACGACTCGTCTTTTTCATTTTTGCTTTGGCAATATTATGTTATCATTTTTTGCAGTAAAAAAGGCTGTCGTCTTTTAGTTGAAACAATTTATTCGGAATAAGACCATGAAATTTGTTATTGAACGTACAATTTTGTTAAAAACTCTCAACCATGTCCAAAGCATTGTCGAAAAAAGAAATACCATTCCGGTGCTTTCCAACGTGCGAATCGAAGCCCTCGGCGACGGTATCAGCTTTAAGGCAACCGATATGGATACCGAAATTACCGAAATTGTCGATGCCAAGATCACGGAAACCGGCGCCACTACCGCACCGGCGCATATGCTGTATGATATCGTACGCAAACTTGCCGACGGATCTGAAGTGGAAATTACTTTCCCCGATGACAAAGGACAGCTCAGCATTGCTTCAGGACGGTCGAAGTTTGCTTTGTCAACCATTGGGGTTGAAGACTTTCCGGTCATTTCCGGTGACAAACTGCCGGTTAATTTCAGCATGGCGCGCGAAGAACTGAAAGACGTGATCGACCGCACCCAGTTTGCGGTTTCGACCGAAGAGACTCGCTATTATCTGAACGGTTTGTATGTTCACGCCAAAAACGAAGGTGCAGCCAAGGTGCTGCGCGTGGTGGCCACTGACGGGCACCGTCTCGCCTGTGTCGAATCGCCGCTGCCGCAGGGCGCCGAAAAAATTGCCGGCGTCATTATCCCGCGCAAAACCATCAGCGAAGTGCGCAAGCTTTTAGACGACACCAAAGCCGAGAACATCGAAATTGCTCTTTCCGATAACAAAGTTCGCTTTACACTGGAAGAAGTGACCCTGACTTCAAAACTGATTGACGGTACCTATCCCGACTATGAACGGGTTATTCCGACCGACAATGACAAACTGATGGAAGTCAAGGTCAAAGAGCTGGCCAACGCCGTCGACCGTGTTTCGGTGGTTGCGGAAAGAACCCGCGCCATCAAGATGATCACCGGCGACGCCAAAATCGTCATTACCACCTCCAGCCCCGACCTCGGCAGCGCCTGGGAAGAACTGGAAGCCAAATATGATAACGAATCGCTTGAAATCGGCTACAATTTCAGGTATCTTTTAGATATACTGGCTGAAATTAAAGGAGAAAACGTCCAAATCAGTTTTTCCGACGCTTCGTCGCCGTCGGTCATTCATGACACTTCTGACGCCAGTGCGATTTATGTTTTAATGCCGATGAGGGTATAATTGTTGGACAGTCTGGCCAAAGACATCAAAGAAGTCGTTTCCTTAAAGTCAGGCGTTACCCGCCTGACTTTAACCGATTTCAGAAACTACGCTTTTCTGAGGATGAATCCCGGATTGCGGCCGATTATCATTACCGGTGAAAATGGCAGCGGCAAAACCAACATTCTTGAAGCGGTTTCTTTTCTGACCCCGGGCCGCGGCCTGCGCAGTGCCCGTTTGGCCGATATTAAGCGTTTTACGCCGGCCGTGATTGACGAACAGTACATGCCGGGCAATACCAGTTGGGCGGTTTCGGCGACGGTTGCTAAAAACGGCGAGGAATTTGAGATCGGCACCGCCGTGGAAAAAAGCCTACGTGAAAATGAAGAAGAAAGCCGCAGCTTTGATCGTCGCATTGTTAAAATCAACGGACAGAAAGGTGCTTCTCAGACGGAACTCGGACAATACATTTCCGCCATCTGGCTGACACCGCAAATGGATCGGCTGTTTCGCGGCGGTTCGCAGCCGCGGCGGAGTTTTCTTGACCGGCTGGTATATGCTTTTGATGTTGAACACGCCAAAAGGACTTCCTCCTTTGAGCATTTGTATAAGCAATGGTATCAGTTGATCAAGAGTTCTAACGGTCATGCGGATGTTAACTGGCTGAGCAGTCTTGAAGAAAGCATGTCTGCACTCGGCGTAGCGATTGCCGCCGCCCGACGCGAACAGATTGCACGTCTCAACCGTTTTATCGAAAGTGCACCCGACGATATTTTTCCCGACGTTCAGCTTGAACTTGACGGAACAATAGAACAAATGCTGGATACTTTGCCGGCGATTGAAGTAGAAGATTATTATTGTCACAAACTGGCAAACGAACGTAAAAACATTCTTTACAATGACAGCATCGACGGCGTTAACCGCAGCGATTTCAAAGTTTATTACAAAAAGAAAAGAATGCCGGCTGAATTATGTTCGACCGGAGAACAAAAGTCGCTTCTCATCAGCATTATTTTAGCGCAAACCAAATGCCAAATTCTCAGCCAGGGCTTTGCACCGGTGCTGTTGCTGGACGAAGTGGCGGCCCATCTTGACGACAGCAAGCGTGAAGCTCTGCTGTCCAAAATCCGCGAACTGGATCTTCAGGCGTGGATTACCGCAACCAACCCCGAACTGTTTACTTCTTTAGGAAGCGAAGCAGAATTTTGGGAGATTAAAAACAACACGGTTATGTGCAAATGACTAGACTTAATCCTATTTATGTTTTTTTGGCAATTTTGGCCGGTGCAGCCGTATTTGTAGCTTATGATGCCAAATACAATTACGTTGACTGGCGTACCGCTAATCGTAGCAGCGCCGGAATAGCTCCTAATCCGCGGCAGGAAAAACGGGCGGTGGTTCAGGTATATACAGCCCGCACTTATAACTGGCGGGGTTATTTTGCAGTACATCCGTGGATTGCGGTTAAAAAGAAGAATCAGAATTTTTATATCGTCTATCAGGTAACAGCATGGAATTTGCGCAACGGACATAGCACGGTTTCGGCTGAAAAAGATTTGCCTGACCGTTATTGGTACGGAAACCGTCCCCGGCTTTTGCAGAGTCTGATCGGTGAAGCTGCCGAAAAAGCGATTCCGGCTATTGAAAAAGCTGCCGCGACCTACCCGTATGCCGACCGATACAAACTTTGGCCGGGACCGAACAGCAATTCTTTTGTTGCTTATGTTCTGCGTCAGGTTCCCGAACTGACGGCTGAACTGCCACCAACAGCAATCGGTAAAGACTTCCTCGGTTATACCGTCTTTCACGCCCCGACCCCGAGCGGAACCGGCTATCAGGTTTCGATCCTCGGCGCCGTATCGCTGACCGTCGGCATAAAAGAAGGAATCGAATTGGGAATTCTCGGGCTTTCGTTCGGGCTTGATTTATACCCTCCGGCCATAAAACTGCCGATCATCGGCAGAATCGGCTTCCCCGACTTTTAACCTTATGGACAGTTCGTTTTTAGTACGCTACACAACAAAAACCTTGATTTTTTATAAGGACAACTATACTATTTATCTATTATAAAAAGGATGTTTTCTGCCGGTCAGCTATTCAAAGCTTCTTTTGTGTAAGAAAATGTTCTTCTTACGCAAAAGGACTAACTAATATGAAAAAATTTTTATCTTGTACGGTTGTTCCTCCGCGCTGTTATTATGTGTTCGGAATTGCAACCGCCTGTCTCCTCCCGGCCCTGACCGCCGAAGCTTATGATTTCGATTCTTATATGCCGACGCTGGATCGTCGTCATGATTTGCCTGCAACTTCAACCGACTACTCGCCGATTGACAGCAGCTATAGTCTGAAATTCAACCCGGGCACCACAGACGATTACGATTTTATCTCCTACGACACCGATAAGGACAATAACATCATTCCAGTTTACTATAAATAGCTATGACGGCGGCAATACCGATGCGGCCAAACTTTCCCGCATCAACACAGACCAAGAGGGAAAAGCGGTTACCGGTTACTTTCACAACCTTTCCACCAACAGTTATCAACAACCGGCAGCAATCTATAATATACAAGATCGTAAAATCGGCGTGATTACGGCTGATTTCATTAACAACACAACCAGCGCAACAAACTGGAACGCTTTTGGCGGCGCGATTACCAACTCCGGCACCATCGGAACCATCGACGGCATTTTTATTAACAACTCCGTTAACGGATCTTCGGCTGCCCGAGCCGATGCCATTTACATTTCGACCACCAAGTATGAAAACGGTGACCTGGTAAACGACGATATTCCGGAAGTTCCACTGATCAAAGGCACATTTATCGGCAACCATGCCGACAGCTACAGTTCAGCTTACGGTGGCGCTATTTCAAACAGCGCTGCAAACGGCATTACGCCGGATATTCACGCTGATTTTATCGGCAATTACGTGGTTTCTTCCTCTTCGGCACGCGGCGGCGCCATTGATGCTCTAACCGGTTTGAACACTGTGACCGGAAACTTTATCGGCAATTATGCCCAAAGCCCGTCCGGCAACGCCTATGCCGGCGCCATCTATATCGGAAACAGCACCAGATTTGTTGCCAGCGGCCTCAATAACTATTTTATTGGCAACTACACCTTGGACAAACGCGGCAAAATTTACAACGCTTTTTTCATTCAAAGCCAAAATGACGTTACGCTCACCTTCGACATTAATAACGGCGGCAATCTCTACTTTAACGACAACTTTGCCGCACCTGCCGGAGAAGAAAATACTTACAACCTTAACATTCTCGGCTACGGAACCGGCAAGTTCATGATGAACAACTACATTATGAACGCGGGAGAGGTAAACGTCGACAACGCCATGCTGGTCTTTAACCAAGCTCCGTACAAAGATGACGACGGCTGCGGTGAAGCCTGCCGCGGCCAGTTTATCGCCGGCTTTGAAGCCGACGGCAAAACGCCGGATTTGAAGTTGGCACCGGTTACCAGCCTACATTTAGATAACTCTCAATTTTATCTTCATAACAATTATATTGAGAATATTCGACTCAAAAACTATACGGTCAGCAATAATTCGTTATTGCATATAGATGTCAGCAAGCAAAACGGAGAATGGGTTGCCGACAAGATCACCTTGTCGGGCCAAATTGAGGGCGCAACTCAAGTCGTTGTCTATGACAAGACCAACGAAGACAACCGCAATGCCAGCGTATTATTCATTGAGGCGCCGAATGATACCAAAAAAGAAGGTACACAACCCGGCGTGTTCCGCGTTTATGGCAGTCCTTATAAATGGGATATCGCTTATAATTACCGCGGAGAGACTTCGGGAAGCTATTGGTATTTGATTGGCACCGACAAACCAAACGACGACCTCTACATCGGCTTTGTTCCGGATCCGATTGAAATTGACGACCCGGTTGATTTGCCCGAACCGGACCCCAAAACGGAACCGAAACCTGATCCGAAACCAGACCCAAAACCGGAAGTTACTCCAGAAGTTATTGCTTATCAAGGACTGTCGGCCGCATCTTTAGAACAAACCCGTTCAATGATCGGCAATATCCGTGACAAAATTGCTGCCAACAAGGTTTCAGTCGGTCCCTGCGGCGGAAATTACGACGAGGCATGGAACGGCAAACCACTTAACAACATATGGGTTACGCCGGCCTATCATACCGCAACCATTGACAGTCCGGTCAAAACCGACGTTGACATTTGGGGATTGGAAGCCGGTTTTGACATCCAACGCAACATCAATCACAAGCTGGGTGTTTTTGCTTCTTACCGTCAGGGCGACTATGAACTTGACGGCAGCGGAGACAAGTTCTTTTCTTATATCGGTGCCGACATTGACATCGACAGTTATATAGCCGGTTTATACTACCGTTATGACTATCGCCATTTCTGGGTTTTCGGAACGGTTTACGGTGGTTTGCAGCAAGCCGACATAAAATCCAAAGACGGCGTTACCGGCAGCAGCGACGGCATTGAACTGGGCGGCAGTCTGGAAGTCGGCTATCTGTATGACATCAATAACACCCTAAAGCTAGAACCAAGCATCGGCATCGCTTATACTCAGGTCGAATTTGACGATATCCGTGACAATTACGGCAAAACGGCAGCTTACGACACCATCCGCGAAACCGAACTGTCGGCTGGAATCAAATTGGAAAAATATATGCCGACCGAAAACGGAATTGCCAAGTTGTATGTCAAACCGAGTGTTGTTCAGGTTCTGAACGGTGACAATCGCGTGGTTATCAGCGGCCTGAGAAAAAGCGGTGCGATGGATGACGCAACGTTGGGACGGATGGAACTTGGCGGACGCTATGGGTTTGATGATCATTTGTCGGCCTACGGATGGACCAACTATACCTTCGGTTCCGATTATGACGCCTTTTCTGTCGGTGCCGGTATCAGTTATGCCTGGTAGTTCCCGCTCACTGAAAGACCGTAAAAAACCCCTCCCTTTCGGGAGGGGTTTTCCAAATTGGTCACTTCTGCTTACTTGCCGCAACCGCAGCCGCCGCTACTTTTTTTCGACTGTTTGGAAGAAGAAGATTCTTCCTGAGCAGATTTTTTGGTTTCTTTACTGTTCATAGCAAAACTCCTTGTTAAATTAAAAACAAAAGTCATTGCAGTCATTTTTATATTTAAGAACAAACCCGTTAAAAACAAGGGTCAGGATGGTAAAATTATTCTTCCCCAAACTTATTATTTATCAGTTTGGTAAGATCTCTAATCGCCTGTTCAGCCTGAGTGCCGCGGGCCCGGATTTTAATGACCGTTCCCTTGGAAGCGGCCAGCATCATCAGTCCCATAATCGAGCAGCCGTTAACCACCTGACCAATCCGCTCAACTTCCACACAAACGTCCAAGTTCTCAATTGCTTTGACAAAAGCGGCGGCGGCGCGGGCATGCAGTCCTTTTCGGTTTTGAATTTCCAGCTCGACGGAAAGTTCGGTTTCGCCCATCGTTTCAGACACCCAGAATTTGCGAAGCGACATTAATATATTTTTTGCCGGCCTCCTGAGCACCGACAACCGTTTCTTTCAAAGACTTCTCTTTGCGCAGGGAAGCAATTTTGATCAACATCGGCAAATTGACTCCGGCCAAAATTTCCACCTTGGCTTTGTCCATAATCGAAATCGCCAGGTTGGAAGGCGTACCGCCGAACATATCTGTCAAAACAATCGCACCGGCACCTTTATCCACCTGTCCGACTTTGGAAAGAATTTCCTCGCGGCGGCTTTCCATATCGTCATCGGGACCGATACAAACCGTAGCCACATTTTCCTGTGCACCCACCACATGCTGCATTGCCGCAACGAATTCGTTGGCAAGATTGCCGTGGGTCACTAAAACCAAACCTATCATTTTATGCCTTTTCTTTATTTTTTCTCGGAACTGCCGCCGGTCCAGAAGTTGACGGCGCCAAAGCTTTTAATAACGTCTTCCCGGCTCTTGGCAAGGATCAGTTCGTCAGCGCGAGTCTGACGTCCCTTAAACACGATTTCTTCCACATTGTCGACCGGAACCGCATAAACGCGTTCCACCATTTTGCCCTGCAATTCAACAATCATCACAAATTCGGCTTCGGCAAGCGGGCCTTTGGTTTCGGCGTCAATATTATCCAGACGGACTGCCAGCCGGCCGTCACGTTTGAGCAACGCGGTCTGTTTGCCGTCAAACTCCAACACCGGGTTAACCGGCGCGCCGTCGCGGGCATCGATAAAAATAGCAAGTTCGCCGTATTTGTTCTCGATAATTTCAAAAAAGTCCTGCTTCTCAACAACGGTGTAATATTGTGTTTCCATTTTGTTGTCCTTTATGGTAATATTGCTTTTGCCGATATAGTAATACATTCGGTGCAAAGAGTCAATTTTGAGTTTGGAAAAATGGAAAAAACCCCTGCCCGCTTTATTTTGCATTACGTCAAGATTTTTAAATGGTCCTTTTTTCTGATCGGTTTTTTGGTCATCTTCCGACAAATTACCGAGGCAATCGGTCCCTGGTATCTGGCAAAAATATATGAAACGGTTTCGGCTGCACCCAAAGGCAATATCCCATGGCAACAGCTGTTTGTTTATGCCTTGTGGCTGGCAACAATTATGCTGGCGGGAATGATCGTGGCTGAATCCGCAATGTTCATCATTGCCCGTTTTATGCCCAAAATGCGCACCATGGTAATTAAAGACACGTTTGAAGACGTCAACCGGCAGTCGATTTCTTTTTTCTCCCGCGAGATGACTGGCAACATCTCGGGCAAGGTACAACTGTTATCCAACAATACAATCGATCTGACAGGATCCTGTCACGAAATTTTTTATATGGTCAGCAACCTGATCGTTAAAACGATTGTGCTGAGCTGGATCAGCTGGTATTTTGGCGTGCTGATGGTTTTCTGGACGATTGCAGTTGTCCTCATCAGCCGCAAACTGGGCAAAACCCGGCGACAGCTCGGCATTGAAACCGGACGGAAAACCAGCGCTGCTAACGGTACCATTGTGGATGCGCTGGCAAATTACAGCGAAATCAAAAGCTTTGCCAATTTTAATTTTGAAAAAATCAACCTGCTGAAATCGCTTCGCCAGTTACGACACGCCGAAAGTAAAGAACGTTATGTGATGGGCATCATTCGCATGATTCAGCAGACGGTAACCGTCTGTTCGGGGGTCGGTTTTTTGTTTGTTTCGATTTATATGCTCAAAGAAGATATTATCAACGTCACGGATTTTATCTATGCCAACACGTTGTTCATGACCGTTTCGCATCTGGCCTTTTCCCTCTCCTGGAGCTATAACAACATCGCCCGCATTTTCGGCAATCTGACTTCGGCACTGGAAACTTTGGCGGTCGATCCGGAAATCACCGACGCACCGAATGCCAAAACGCTTAAAATCCGTAAGGCCGCCATTCAATTCAAAAACGTCACTTTTGGTTACGGCGCTTGTGAGCCGCTGTTCAAAAACCTGTCACTTGAAATTCTCCCACAAGAGAAAGTGGGGCTGGTCGGACTTTCCGGCTCCGGCAAATCAACCTTCGTCAAGCTGATCAGCCGTTATTACGATATCAACGACGGTACGATCAGCATCAACGGTCATGATATCCGCAATGTTACCCAAAACTCGCTGCATAAAAACATTTCCGTCATCCCGCAAGACGTCTGCCTGTTTAACCGCACGCTGATGGAAAACATCCGTTACGGCGACACCGATGCCGATGAAAAAATGGTGATCGCAGCAGCAAAAAAGGCTTATGCCGACAACTTCATCCAAGGCTTTCCCGACAAATATCAAACCAAAGTAGGAGACCGCGGGGTGATCCTTTCCGGCGGGGAAAGACAGCGGATTGCCATTGCCCGGGCTATTTTGAAAAACGCACCGATCCTGATTTTTGACGAAGCAACCTCCGCACTTGACAGCCAGAGCGAACGCCATATTCAAAAATCTCTCTCCAACTTGATGAAAGGCAAAACCGTGTTGGCAATTGCCCACCGTCTGTCTACTTTGAGGGAAATGGATCGAATTTTGGTTTTTGACAAAGGCCGGATTATCGAGAGCGGCAGCCACGAAGAACTGCTGGCTCAAAAGGGGCTTTATTTCAAGCTTTACAACATGCAGGCTGACGGATTTGTCCGCGGTTAGAGCGTCTTTCGCCGGATTTTGCGGTTTTTTCCTCTTTTCTTTCCTTTTCCGGAGCAGCGAAAAGTGAGGAACAACGTCCAAGATTGACCATAACGGCCAAAAGATATTTTGCCAGCCGGCGGTTGGCAATGCGATTATACGCCGAGACCAGCAGAAGGCTCTCGTTGCTTTGCATAATATCATTTGCGACAACAAGCGGCTGACCGGCTGCCAATTCGGCAATCTTCTCCGGCGTATAATTCTGCATCCGCGGTGATTGCATGCAAGTTTCGGCATCCATATCCCGAAAAAAGAACTGTATCGGCACATCAAGGACACAGGCGCAATCCCACAAGCGGGAAGCACTGAGACGGTTATCGCCATTTTCGTATTTTTGAATCTGTTGGAAAGTAACGCACAGCTGTTCAGCAAGTGTTTCCTGACTGAGGTTAAGTGCCAGCCGGCGGAGTTTGATGCGTTTGCCGACATGAATGTCGATCGGGTTGGGTCTGCCGTCCGGCATACGGCCACGGCGTTGTTTTTTGAAACAGCGACAGAAACTGCCGCCTCTTGGTCAGAGGGCATGAAAATTCTCCTGAAATGGGGTTAAATTCTCCGCCGTTTCAGGTCCCCGAAAGGCGGAGGGAGCTTCCCATACCACATAACCGGTAACAACTTATTACTCTCCGAAGCTATACTTCGGCGAGCTATTCATTGTACTCCCTCCTCCATTCGGAGATAAGAAGACACAATGACTTTTCTATATAACGCATTGTTATTATGTTATGTGGGAAGGGAATCCCGATAGCTTTTATAATAATAAGGTTTGCTTTCATGCGTTCAAACCACAGCCGAAAATCGGCTGTCAGTTAAAGCATAAATCAGTTTTTGGTAAAAAGCAATTTGATTTTGTACATCCCTCCTTTCGTAAAGAAAAACCACCTTGAAAAATTCAAGGTGGGGAGTTTCCAATACACAGTAGGGTGCAGCCACATATTTGGCCATGCCTTATTTTGTGACACTCCCCTTTAAGAGAGTGCCAGCTTACGCCACAAACAACTGGCGATGCTTCCTACTGAGGATTGGATTCCCCATGACTGAAATAATACACAGCAGATAACTGCTGCCGTCCATCAGTATAAACGATTTTTACCAAAATGCAACCGTTTATTGTGGTTGTTCCTTTTTATCAAAATTATTAATTGAAAAAACAGGGATATTTTTTGTCCCTCGGTACATTTTTCTATTTTTTTATACTTTATAGCTGGCCGCCTTTACGCAATCACGGCTTGATTTTAGCCTTATTGCTTGTATGATGAAGAAAACTCACCGGGAGATTGATTGATGAAAATATTGCTCACATTCTTGTTTGCCTTGCTGTTTTGTTTTAACGCTGTGGCCGATAATGCGGACAGAACCCAAAATGCTCATAATAGGAAAACACTAAAAAATGACATTGTCATTTATCGAAACGAACTGGAAAAATGCGATAAGGACTTTAAGGAAATGGCGCATAAAGCTTATTCAACCGCAGAGATGATTGAAAGCTCAGATTATTTAGCAGATTGCTATCAAACCCTTGCTGAAAAAATCATTGATGAACAATACAGCAAGCGGGCAGAAGACCATAAAAAAGCGCTTATCGCATATATTCAAGCGGCGTATGATATCAGTAATATTATCTATCAAACGGCCGATGTCTGACATCCAAGATGCGGCACCATGTATATTGTGATTGGAAAAGATACTGCTGCACAAAAAACCCGGACAATTGTTGAAGACTATATCCGGGCTTTGGATGCTCAGGCAAATTAACGAACCGCGCTATTAACTCGATTTAACCAACCGTCAATATATCTCTCTTGCGAGGGTTCTTCTTCAACACGGTTTAAATAATGTGTTCGCATACGATCAGTAAAATCATCCACTCTAATTTCCTATACATCTCCGCCCAACAAAAAAGGAGAAAGATCTTTATCCTTTCTCCTTTGTAGCGATTGAAAAAAACATCTTGCTTACAACGGAACACAACCGTCTTTTTCATTCCAAGTCAAGCAATCGTCACGGCATTTTTGCAAATCTCCGTCCCAGACCTTTCCATCATCAATACAAATTTCTTTTGCATCATACTCGATTAGTCCTGTTTTATATAAAATGAAAAGCACAACGAAACCAAGTATTATTAACGCCAGAATAGAAGTTATTCCTTTCAATACTTTTACCAAAGAGCTTAAAAACCCTGTTAATTTCATTTGTATACAGCCTTCCTATTTAATGAATTTATTATTTCTCCAATCTAAATCTTCTAACCATACTTTGCAATCTTTATCAGGATTCATCACGCCATAAACGATACCCTGCCAATTATTGCCCATATCTTTCAAACTGTCTTTTATCGTATCGAAAATAGGATCACCCCTTGCTGTTTTCTTAATAAAATCTGCCGCTTCTTTTGCAATGCCGCCGCTAAAACCTATTACGGCATCTCCCATACCATTTTGGGCAACTTCGCACATACCTTTGCGGTGAAAATAATTATCACTATCAATTAACCTCAATCTATTCATCTCTTTTTGATTATTTTCTAAGATTTTATATGCATTTAGAGCTGATAACCCGATATCTTTTATAGGTGAATAGCTCATATATCTAAACAAAGACGGAAACGTTTGTGTATCACTCATATCTTTTAAATGCTCTCTATATGCTCTTGTTGTTGTATCTTTTTTGGCTGGTTTTATTTCTCTCAACTCCTCTAAGTTATCATCATAATAAAAGTAAATATCTTCCGTGGTGCCGGTTTGCGGATTGCGCCGCCTTACCGGGATTTCCCCGTTATAAATGCCTTCTAAAATATCTCTTGTTTCACTCATTTTTTTACTCCTTTAATAATTAATACTATATATGTAGCTACATATTGCGTATTTAAAGTCAAGTAAATAATTTTTATGTGCAATCTCATTATGTTAGAACTCATCCAAGTAAGTAGCAAAGTTATTTTTGCACAAAAAAACCGGCCGGAAATTACCCCGGCCGGAATTTTAATTTTGCCAAAAACGGCATTATATATCCAAATTGACCACGTTGAGGGCGTTTTCTTGGATGAACTCTTTACGCGGTTCAACCACGTCACCCATCAGGGTGGCAAAAACCTGATCGGCTTCATCCAGATATTCCGCCTTAACCTGCAGCAAAGAGCGGGCTTCGGGATCAAGAGTGGTTTCCCACAACTGTTCGGGATTCATCTCGCCCAAACCTTTATAGCGTTGGATAGTAATACCTTTGCGCCCCATGGCCATGATTGCGTCGACAAACGACACCGGACCGTGAATTCTTTTTTCCTCGCCGAGCTTGGGCGACACCAAACGCTGTTCCTGAGCATAATTTTCATGCAGGAAAGTTTTCATTTCGTTCAATACCCGCGCTTCGGGACTGTCAAATACCGAGCCGCCGACAACATGCTTCTCTTCAACGCCGCGCAGAGTGCGGTGGAAGCTGAGGGAACCATCGGAGAGAACGTCGGCCTTCCAGCCTTTATCATATTCGGCTTCCATGGTGTCCAGACGGACAGCCAGTTTGTCCGCGGCCGCCTGCAAGGCTTCGCGATTGTTCAGCAGCGTCGGGTCAAACATACCGCCGACCGCCAGCTGCTCAATGATTTTTTCCGGCGCCTTTTTGCTCAAAGCGGCAATCATATTACGCGCCTTACGGGTATTCTCGACCATTGTAATCAGATCGGCACCTGCAATTTGTTCACCGTCGGTTCTTTTCAACACAGCATCTTCGCAACCACCGCGCACCAGATAATCTTCCATTTCGTGTTCGTCTTTGATGTAAATGATCGAATTGCCGCGTTTAGCTTTATACAGCGGCGGCTGGGCAATATAAACATAACCGCGTTCAATCAGTTCCGGCATCTGACGATAGAAAAAGGTTAACAACAAAGTGCGGATGTGGCTGCCGTCGACATCGGCATCGGTCATGATGACAATTTTGTGGTAACGGCATTTATCAGCATCAAAATCATCGCGGCCGATTCCGGTCCCGAAAGCGGTGACCATGGTACCGATTTCCGCCGAATTGAGCATCTTGTCGAAACGCGCACGTTCAACATTCAAAATTTTACCGCGCAGCGGCAAAATCGCCTGAGTTTTACGATCACGTCCCTGTTTGGCGGATCCGCCCGCCGAATCCCCCTCGACGATAAAGATTTCCGACAACGCCGGATCTTTTTCCTGACAGTCGGCCAGTTTGCCGGGCAGAGAAGCAATATCCAGCACTCCTTTGCGGCGTGTCAGTTCGCGGGCTTTGCGCGCCGCTTCGCGGGCGGTGGCTGCCTCGACGATTTTACCGACAATCACCTTCGCTTCGGCCGGATGTTCTTCCAACCATTCCTGCAATTTGGAACTGACAACGCTTTCAACCACCGGACGTACTTCCGAAGAGACCAGCTTATCCTTGGTTTGAGAAGAAAACTTCGGATCCGGAACCTTCACCGACAGCACGCAGGTCAGTCCCTCGCGCATATCTTCGCCGGTAATCAGGTTCTTGTCCTTTTTAAGCAGGTTGTTTTCGCTGATATAGTTGTTAACGGTGCGGGTCAACGCGGCGCGAAAGCCGGCCAAGTGCGTACCGCCGTCTTTTTGCGGAATGTTGTTGGTAAAGCAAAGCATGCTTTCGTTATAAGCGTTGGTCCATTGCAGCGCCGCTTCAACCTGAATATCGCTGTCGTCATCACAACCGCCGAAAGAAATAACGCTTTCGTGCAGCGGCGCTTTCGATTTGTTGATGTGGTTGACAAAAGCCGTCAGTCCGCCTTCATAGTGCATCACCACTTCGCGCAGTTCGGCGCCGCGGTTATCAATCAGCTTGAGATAAACCCCGGAATTGAGAAACGCCTTTTCACGGATGCTTCTTTCCAGAGTGTCGAAATTGAATTCGGTCATGGTAAAGGTTTCTGGTGAAGGCAAAAACGTCACTTCGGTGCCGTGTCGGCCGTTGGCCTCGCCGACAACTTTCAGATGTTCGGTCACGGTTCCGTGAGCAAACGTTACCACATGTTCGTGGCCCTCACGCCAGATGCGCAGCCGCAACCAGGTAGACAGTGCATTGACCACCGAAACGCCGACGCCGTGCAAACCGCCCGAGACTTTGTAAGAGTTGTTGTCGAACTTGCCGCCCGAGTGCAACTGGGTCATAATGACTTCGGCTGCCGAGACCCCTTCTTCCTTATGCATGCCAACCGGAATTCCGCGGCCGTTGTCGCGGATGGTGGCCGAACCGTCGGGATTGAGGATAATTTCGGTTTTGTCGCAGTAACCGGCGAGCGCTTCGTCGATAGCGTTATCCAAAACTTCATAAATCATATGATGCAGACCGGTGCCGTCATCGGTATCGCCGATGTACATTCCCGGACGTTTGCGAACTGCGTCCAACCCGCGCAGAACCTTAATCGAATCGGCATTATATTCTTGTTCTTCCCGATCGATTTCGGCTTGTGTCATATCTACCATAAGTGCTTCTTCCTTCAAATTAATTTTGATACGTTTTTGCTGTTATGAACATACAATATTTTGTTGCGAAACCCAAGCAAAAAGTGAGGAATTTTAACGTTTTTGTGCATATTTTCCGATGTTTTGTACCGGTGTTTCAGTGGGCTTCGGCCCAATTGTCGCCAATTCCGACCTCGGCAATGAAAGCAACGTCATAATTAACAACGTTTTCCATTGTATCCTTCAACAGTTTGGCCGCCTCTTCGGCCTGATTTTCCACCACTTCGAGCACCATTTCGTCATGAACCTGAAGTAAAATCCGTGCTTCCAGGCCGCTGGATTTCAATCGTACCAATACCTCGTTCATCGCTTTTTTCATAATATCGGCGGCACCGCCCTGCAAAGGCGCATTGATCGCCGCCCGTTCGGCAAAAGAAGATATGCGCTGATTTTTGTCATTAATGCCCGGCACCGCGCATTTGCGGCCAAACGGCGTCACCACATAACCGTATTTGCGCGCAAAGGCAATCGTTTTGTCCATATAAAGCCGAATTTCGGGCATCTTGGTAAAATAGGCATCGATATACTGTTTGGCTTCGTCGTTGGAAATGCCGATCTGTTTGGCCAGACCATATTGCGAAATGCCGTAAATCACCCCGAAATTGATCGCTTTGGCATGACGGCGAACGTTTGGCGTCACTTCCTGGTGCGAAAGCCCGAAAACCTGCATCGCGGTGGCGGTATGAATATCCAGCCCGGCAGCAAAAGCTTCCTTAAGAGCCTTGACATCGGCAATTACCGCCATCAGCCGCAACTCTACCTGAGAATAATCGGCCGAAACCAGTTTATAACCGGGCCGGGCAACAAAACAACGGCGGATCTTCAACCCTTCCTCGCTGCGAATCGGGATATTCTGCAAGTTGGGATTGACCGACGACAGGCGGCCGGTATTAACGGTGGTTTGGCTGTAGGTGGTATGAACGCGCTCATTTTTGTCAATCAGCGGCAACAGGGCATCGGTATAAGTCGACTTCAGCTTCGCCGCCGCGCGCCATTCCAAAATTTTGGCCGGCAGCGGATGATTTTCTGCCATCTGTTCCAACACTCCGGCACCGGTCTGAAAAGCGCCGCTGGCGTTTTTTTTGCCTTTCAGCCCGAACTTATTGTACAAGATCTCACCGATTTGTTTGGGGGAACCGAGATTAAACTCTTCTCCCGCCAGTTCGAAAATTTCTTTTTCCAGCGCGCGTTGCCGGATCTCCAGTTCGCCGCTCAATCCTTTGAGGCCGCCGACATCTATCCGGACCCCGTTTTTCTCCATTTCGAACAGGGTTGCCGCCAACGGCCGGTCATAGTGTTCGTAGACGGTCGCCATATGTTCGGTTATCAGCCGCGGCCGCAGAACCTTATGAAGGCGAAACACCGTATCGGCCTGTTCGCACAAATAACCCGTCGCAACGTTTAAATCCAGTTGGGCGGCGCTAATTTTCTGTTTACCGACCCCAAACACGGTATCGGGATTGATCATTTTATAGTCAAGAAACAAATCTGCCAGCTCTTTCAACCCGTGGCCGTGCGCCGTCGAATCGAGAACATAAGAGATAATCTCGATATCGTCATAGGGAAAAAAATCGACCGTTTGGTTAAAAAAGTTGCAAATATAATGCAGATCGCGTTTCAAATCATGACCGATTTTTAAAATCGAGCGATCGGCCAGCAGCGGAAACAGAAAAGCGGAAATTTCACCAACAGACAGGGTGTTGGGATTTTTCTCTTCGACAGCAGAAAAAAGATCGGGCGTTTCGTCGCCATTGCTGCCGCCGCCGGGGAACGGAATGTAGGCGGCACAGCGCCCCGCCACCGATATAGCAATGCCAACCGGACGGTCAAATACCGGGTTCGGTCCGGCCGCAAGAACTTTGAAAGCAAAACAACCGTCGACGGTTATCTGTTTTTTCCATTTCCGCAAAGCCGCGGCATCGGTCACGGTTTCATAATCTTTTTCCGGCTCGGCAACAACAGAAACAGGCACGGCAGCGGTGTCGGGATAACTTTTCTTGCATTGTTCTTCCACCCAGCGCCCGACCCGCGGTTTGAGGCTGTTAAAACCGTATTTTACCACAAAGGCTTCAATAACCGACAGATCGGGACAACGGCAGGGGTAGTCGCGAGGGCCTTTTTCAACCGGAACATCATCGCGCAGCCGGACCAACTGCTTGGAAATGCGCGCATTGTCAAGGTTGGCCAGCAACACTTCGCGACGTTTGTTCTGTTTGATTTCGCCGGCATGCTCCAACACCTGTTCCAACGAACCGAAAGTATTGACCAACTCGGCCGCCGTTTTGGGACCGATGCCGGGAACCCCCGGCACATTGTCGGTGCTGTCGCCCGAAAGGGCTTGAACATCCACGACCTTGTCGGGATAAACTCCGAATTTTTCCTTAACGTCTTCGGCAGTAAAAAATTTGTCTTTCATCGGGTCGTAAAATTCAACCCCGGGACGAATCAGCTGCATCAAGTCTTTATCACCGGAAATAACCACCACTTCCATCCCGTCATCAAGTGCCATTTTGGCATAGGTGGCAATCAGGTCATCGGCTTCAAAGCCGTCCATCTCTAAAAAATTCAGCCGCAATGCCGACACCGCATCATGGATAATCGGAAACTGGGGGATCAGATCTTCGGGAATTTCGCGGCGGGTGGCTTTATATTCGGGAAAAATGTCATTGCGGAAGTTGCGGCGTTTGGCGTCAAACAGCACCAGCGTATAATCGCAGCCAATTTTTGTTGTCAGCTTCAAAAACATGTTGGTAAAGCCGTAAACAGCATTAACCGGCGTGCCGTCGGGCGCATTAAGCGGCGGCAATCCGTAAAACGCGCGGAAAATATACCCCGAACCGTCAATCAAACATATTTTTGCCGCCATCTGACCAGCCTCCCGTCCATCACAATTTATTTCTTGGAACAATATAACCCATTAAAGACAACAAGCCAACCGTGAAATAAATTTTATGCTTAACTTATTAGTGACATTTTCAATTTATAATTGACGGCAGCGAATCGAACTCAGGAAACAAAAATGGCGGAAATTAAAACTAAAAGCAAGAAAAACGGCACTAACAAAAAAAGCAGCGCTAAAAAAAACAAAAAAAGTGGCGGCGGCACTTCGAAGAAAAATGTCAAAGTCAAAAGGAAAACTTCCCGTCGGCGCCAAAAAAATTTCAGCTGGTGGAAACTGCTGCTGCTGACCGGGTTGGTCACGGCGGCGGCGTTGGCCTTGTATGTTGCTTATTGCTTTGTAACTCTTCCCGACATCGAACAGGCCGTTTCCCGCACCCGGCAACCATCGACGACCGTTATTGCCGAAAACGGACAGGAAATCCGAAGTTTCGGTAATGTTTATTCCGAAGTGGTCTATCCCTCGGAACTGCCCTCTTATGTCAAAAACGCCATTATTGCCACCGAAGACCGTCGCTTTTATTCCCATTTCGGTTTTGACCCGATTGCCTTCACCCGCGCGATGGTTGCCAACCTTATCAAGGGGCGCTATGCCCAGGGCGGCAGCACCATCACCCAGCAGGTGGCGAAAAACCTGTTTCTGACGCCGCAAAAAAATATCCGCCGCAAGGTTCAGGAACTGCTGATGGCTTTTTGGCTGGAAAGCAAATTTTCCAAAGATCAGATTCTGACTCTTTATCTCAACCGCGTTTATATGGGAAGCGGCACTTACGGCATTGAAGCGGCCTCACAAAAATATTTTCAAAAAAGCTCACGCGATCTCAACATGCTTGAAGGCGCCATTTTGGCCGGCTTGCTGAAAGCGCCAGCACGTTACAATCCCGCGGCCGATCTCGAGCGCTCGGTTGCCCGCGCGGCTGTGGTTTTGCAAAATATGGTCGATACCGCCATCATCGCTCCCGAACAAAAAACCGCTGCTCTCAGAATGCCGATCGGCGCCCAGATACATGACAAGCTGGAAGGCGGCAAGTATTTTGCCGACTGGGTATATGCGGAGGTCAACGCTTATATCGGCGAGCGCGAAAATGACATTAACGTTTATACAACTCTCGACAAAGAAATTCAGAAAGCTGCCGAATCTGCTCTGCGCGAAACTGTTTTTGCTAACGCGGAAACGAAGAACGTTACCAACGGCGCGGTCGTGGTTTTGGATAAAAACGGCGCCGTCAAAGCAATGGCCGGCGGCGTCAATTATGAAAAAAGCCAGTTTAACCGCGCCACCCAGGCTTTGCGCCAGCCGGGATCTTCTTTCAAAACCTTTGTCTATCTGACAGCCCTCGAAAACGGTTGGAAACGCGATGACACTTTGGAAGACTTTCCGATTACGATCGGTAACTGGAAACCGGAAAATTATGATAAAAAGTATTACGGCACCGTCACATTCGAAAATGCTTTTATACGTTCGCTTAACCTCGCTACCGTTTATCTGGCACAGCAGATATCACGCAAAGAAATCATCCGCACCGCTCACAAAACCGGTATATCGACCCCGATTGACAATACACCGGCAATGGCTCTCGGCAGCTCGGGCGTCAAAGTCATCGATATGGCGGTGGCCTATTCGGCAATTGCCAACGGCGGTTATGCGACCTGGCCCTATTCCATTACCGAAATTTACACCAAAGACGGATATCCGGTCTATACCCGCATCAGTGAAGAGGAACCGCAACGTATTCTCGATCCCGACGCGGTTAAAAACATCACCCGGATGATGGAAAAAGTAATCAGCCGCGGCACCGGCAAACGGGCGCAACTGCCGTTTTTTGCCGCCGGAAAAACCGGCACCTCCCAGGATTACCGCGATGCGTGGTTTGTCGGCTTTACCGAACATTACGTTGCTGCAGTCTGGGTCGGCAATGACGACAATACGCCGATGAACGGCGTCGGCGGTGGAACGCTCCCCGCCGAAATATGGAAAAAAGTCATGCTTGCGGCGGAAAACGGTGGATAATTTTTCTAAAAAAGAGATCAATTTAGGGCTTTTATTCTAAAAGTTATTATATATAATCAAGTGCAACAAGAATCGTAACCGAAAATTAAGGAAAACATCATGAGACAAAAACCTGTAATGTTGTTAATTCTCGACGGCTGGGGCTATCGCAAAGAGATTACCGCCGACAACGCCATCGAACAAGGACACACACCCAACTGGCACCGCTGCCTGCAGGAATATCCCCACTGCCTGATTCAGACTTCGGGCCTTGCGGTCGGTCTTCCGGACGGCCAGATGGGCAATTCGGAAGTCGGCCACACCAATCTTGGCGCCGGACGGGTCGTTATGCAGGATCTGCCCAAGATTGACCTTGCGGTTAAAAACGGAAGCCTGGCCGAAAATCCGGTCTTGCTCAAACTGATCGACACACTGAAGAACAACAGCAAAACCTGCCACCTGATGGGCCTGATGTCCCCGGGCGGCGTGCATTCTTCCCAGAAGCATATTGTTGCTTTGGCGGATATTCTCAATCGTCACGGTATTAAAACCGATGTTCACGCCTTTTTGGACGGCCGCGACACGCCGCCGGAATCGGCTGCCGGATTTGTGGAAGAGTTTGAAAAAGAAACCGCAGCCATGGAAAAAGTTAAAATTGCGACGGTGGCCGGCCGTTTTTATGCGATGGACCGCGACAAACGCTGGGACCGGGTCGAAAAGGCCTATGACAACATGGTCCTGGCCGACGGCAAACGTTATGACAACGCCGTCGATGCCATTAAAGCTTCGTACGCTGACAAAGTCAGCGACGAATTCGTGGTTCCCTGCGTGATCGGTGATTATCACGGTTTTGAGGACGGCGACGCTGTTTTGATGGCCAACTTCCGCGCCGACCGTGCCCGTGAAATTTTGTATGCGCTGGCTGACAAAAACTTTGACGGGTTTACGCGCAAAAAAGTGATCGACTTATCAATGGCGGTCGGCATGACCGAATATTCGGTGGACCACAACCGCTTTATGCAAACTATGTTCCCGCCCGAAGCGCTGACCCACATTTTCGGCGAAGTGATTGCCGAACACGGCCTGAGTCAGCTTCGAATCGCCGAAACCGAAAAATATGCTCACGTTACTTTCTTCTTTAACGGCGGCGAAGAAAAAGAATTTGCCGGAGAATCGCGCATTTTGGTGCCGAGCCCGAAAGTTGCCACTTATGATCTCAAACCCGAAATGTCGGTTTATGAAGTGACCGAACATTTGGTCGACGCAATTGAGAACCAGAAATTTGACGTCATCATTTGCAATTTTGCCAACGGCGATATGGTCGGCCATACCGGGATCATGGAAGCAGCTTTGAAAGCGGTTGCCGCGGTAGACGACTGCCTCGGCAAAGTGGTCAAAGCAATCAAAGATGTTGACGGTGTCCTTTTGGTCACCGCCGATCACGGCAATGCAGAAAAGATGGTTGACGAAAAAACCGGACAGCCTTACACCGCCCACACCATCGGCGACGTTCAGGCCGTTTTGGTCAACGGCCCCAAAGACGTTACCGCGTTGGACAACGGCAAACTAGCCGATATCTCGCCGACTCTTCTCGATCTGCTGAAAATCGAAAAACCGGCCGAAATGACCGGAAAATCGTTGCTGGTCCGTCAATAAGACTCTGAGGGGGACGAACGCCGTTGAAACTGCAAACCGCCATTTTTACCGTCGTGAGCTTTCTGCTGATCACTTCATCGGCAGCGGCGACGGTCGTCTCCAAAAAAGATCTGGAAGCGATCCAGATACAGGTCGAACAAAAAAGCGTCGAGCATAAGCGCCTACAGGCCCAAGCAGCCCAAATCAGTGTCGAAATGGCGGAAGTCAGCCGTCAAATGGTCAAAAAAGCCAAGCAAATTCAAAATACCGAAGACAAAATTTCGCGTACAGAAAAAGAACTGGCCGCTTTGCAAAAAGAACTCAAAGCTGCCGAAGAGAATTTTATGGCCGAAGACGAAAACCTGATCAAAACCTTATACGCCTTGCAGAACCTGGCCCTTAAGCCGACCGAATCTCTGTTTGTTCAGCCGCTGACTCCGGTCGAGATTATTCGCAGTGCGATGCTGTTGCGCGAAACTGTGCCTTTTCTGGCCGAAGAGGCTGCTCAAATTCGCGACAAACTCAATAATATCGCTGCCAAAAAAAGCAAAATCGAACAACAGGTTAAAAACATTTCCCGTAGCAAACTGGCGTTGGAAAAAGAACATCGCCAAATGAAAGAGCTGATACAAAAGAAGTCAAAAATCCGCAGCCGGATCGAGACCCAGAGCGCCGCCGCCAAACAAAAAATTCAACAGCTGGCCGCACAGGCCAAAGACATCAAAGAACTGCTGCTGAAGTTGGAAAAAGAACGTAAAGCCCGCGAAAAAATTGAACGTGAACGAATAGAAAAGGCACGCCGCGAACGCGAACAACTGGAACGTTACCGCGCCGAACAGGAAGCGTTGGCGGTTAATCAGCGCCGAGAGAAAGAACGGCTTGAACAGGCGCGTAGCGATGACTTGATAAAAGAGCAAACAGCGTTTATAAAGGATATCGGCAAAAACTTTGAAAAAGCCAAAGGCAAACTTTCGATGCCGGCACGCGGGCCGGTGGTGGTTGCCTACGGTCAGGAAACCGCCAAAGGCGTCAGCTCAAAGGGAATCACAATCAAAACCCGTAGCGAGGCTCAGGTGATTTCGCCGTTTGACGGCTCGGTCATCTTTGCCGGACCGTTCCGCGGCTACGGAAAAATTATTATCGTTGAACACGGAGAGCATTATATGTCATTGCTGGCCGGGCTGGAAAACATTGACTGCGAAGTGGGACAAATGCTGCTGGCCGGGGAACCGATCGGACAAATGCCCAAAAACGACGATGCCAAACTTTACGTCGAGTTGCGTAAAGACAGCCGGCCGATTGATCCCGAAGCATGGATCGCCAAATAAGAACAATAAAACAGGATAAACACAATGTGGAAAAAATTACTGATAATCGCTTTAATCGCCAACATTTCAATGACTGCGGCCAGTTGCGTCACCGCCGCCGACAATAAAGCGCAAAAGGAAAAGGAAGAACCGGCCGACACCTACAAAATGCTGAATATGCTCGGCGAAATTATGGAACGGACCAAAGTTTCTTACGTTGAAGAAGTCAGTGACAAAAAACTGATCGAATCGGCTATCAACGGCATGCTTTCCTCACTGGATCCGCATTCCAGTTTCTTGGATGCCAAAAGCTTTCAGTATCTGGACGAACAAACAAAGGGCAAATTTGGCGGTCTCGGCCTTGAGGTCACGATGGAAAACGGCGTCGTCAAAGTGGTCTCGCCGATCGACGACACACCGGCGTTCAAAGCAGGTCTGAAACCCGGCGACTACATTATCAGCCTTGACGGCACCACTGTGGTCGGCATGTCGCTCAATGAAGCTGTTGACAAGATGCGCGGAGAAGCAGGTACCAAAATAAAACTGACAATCCGGCGCGGTGTTGAAAAACCGTTTGATGTTACCTTAAAACGCGAGGAAATCAAAATCCGTTCGGTTAAAAGTGACATTAAAAGCAAAGATGTTGCCTATATCCGCATTTCTTCTTTCAGCGAAGGAATTGACAAAAATATCAAAGAAGCCATGGAGAAAATGCGCAAAGAAAACAAAGTGCCGATCAAAGGCGTTGTAATTGATGTCCGCAACAATCCCGGCGGCCTGCTGGATCAGGCGGTGGCGGTTTCCGACCTGTTTCTGAACAAGGGCGAAATCGTTTCCACCCGTTCGCGCAACGAAGAAGACACCGTCAAATACAATGCTACCAAAGGCGATATTGCCGAAGGTTTGCCGATTGTGGTGCTGATCAACGACGGATCGGCTTCGGCTTCGGAGATTCTTGCCGGCGCTTTGCAGGATCATAAGAGAGCCGTTGTTCTGGGCGAAAAATCATTTGGCAAAGGATCGGTGCAAAGTGTCATCCCGTTCCCCGAGTACGGCGCCATCCGCCTGACCACCGCCCGCTATTACACGCCTTCGGGACGTTCGATTCAGGCCAAGGGCATTGAACCGGACATAGAGGTCAAACCGGCCAAAATCGAATTGCTGAACGTTGACGGTATGACCATCAGCGAAGCTGAGCTCAAAAACGCGCTCAAAAACGACAATATCGAAACCGTCGGCGACAAAAACAAGAAAAACGCCGACAATGACAATGACGAAGATTTGCAAAAAGATTATCAGCTGCTGCGGGCCGTTGACACCATCAAAGCGCTGAGCATCTACAGTAACCCGCAATAAAAACCTCCGGGGCCGGAGCCGCAGGGCGCCGAACCGGCCTTATTTTTGGAAAAGGAAAGGCAAATGGACGGCAATTATCGTAAATGTGTCGGAATCGTTGTTTATAAAAACGATAAAGTTTTGTTGTGCGAGAGAAAAGACACGCCCGGCGGCTGGCAGTTTCCTCAGGGCGGAATCGAAACCGGGGAATCTTTGATTGAGGCCGCCCGGCGCGAACTGAGCGAAGAAACTTCGATCATATCGGTTGAACCTGTCGCCGTTATTGAAAAACCGCTGCGGTACATTTTTCCGTCGCAAATCAAAAAAGGCCGCAAATGGAAATATGACGGTCAGGAAATGCAATGGATTTTGTTTCGTTTTTGCGGCCGCGATGAAGAAATCAACTTACAAACGGCCGAACCGGAATTTTGCCGCTGGTCATGGGAAGCTATTGACGAAGCCCCCAAAAAAATTGTAGAATTCAAAAAGCAAGTTTATATTGAGGTAGTTAAAAAGTTTAAGCCTGAAATAGAGGGTTAAATAATGGAAGAAACAAAAACAGCCAAAGATATACAGGAATTAATCGATCTCGCTTTCAGCGCCGTTATCGAAACATCGGCACCGTTAGAAGTCGATCAGCTGGATGCCCTTGAAAATCTGAGTCAGTACTGCGTTAATGCGGCCCTCCACAATCCGGAAGTGATTAAGCGGCCGCTGAAAGTGGTTTACAAGGCCAACGAAGCCCTGAAAGAAGCTTTGGTTGCCATCTGTTTGGCTTATTCATTGATTAATCCGCGCCGTAAATTACGGGAAAACAAGGAGTTCTTTGAAAAGAATATTACTATTTACCAACGCCCTGGCAACATCAAGTTTATCGATTTTGGACAAATTGCCCCCGACAGCGTTCAAGCTGCCGTTTATTGGGAAATTGTCGAGGATTGGAAATTGTATTGCGACAAAGAATGCGGCGGCATCAAGGCTCTGGTAGATGAAAAAACCAACCTGGCCGGATTGGACAATTATATCCGCGGCGGTGATCCGATTTATGAATTTGCCCGTTTTCATCGCAAATATACCGAAAAAACCAAAATTCAGGAAGAAAAAAGCAAAATTTCGGCTCAGGACGCTTTCCGGAACGCGGTGGTGCAATCGGTGGCTGCCGAAGTCACCAAACAGCAGCTGCTGGAAGGGAAAAACCCGATGGAAATTATCGACACCTTGCTCAATCAGGCATCTTCTTATCAAGCGCCCAAAATCGAACGCCGGCATGAACCCGAACCGCGCCAAATCGGTTATCGGAAACGTCAGCGCAGCTATGACGAAGACGATGAAGATTGATAAGGCATTATAAAAATCCCCGGTTAAACGGGGATTTTCGTTTTGCAGTTCAAGCCGGATTTTTCTTTGATTTCAACTGTCCGCAGGCGGCAAGAATATCCTGTCCGCGGGCAGTGCGGATCGGCGCGGCAAAGCCGTAATCCTGCAATTTTTGCGAAAAAGCATGGATGCGGTTGTTGGAACTGGGCTGATAACTGCAACCCGGCCACGGATTAAAGGCGATCAGATTGAACTTGGCATTGATTTTGTATTTTTTCATCAAAGCCGCCAGTTCATCGGCGTGCGCCGGCGTATCGTTAAAGTCTTTGAGCATCAGATACTCAAAAGTGATATAACCGCCGTGGTTCTCCTGATAGTCGTGACAAGCCTGCATCAATTCGGGCAGCGGGTATTTTTTGTTGATCGGCATAATTTCCGAACGCTGTTCGTTATTTGAAGCGTGCAGACTGACCGCCAGTTTGACGCCCATATCGCGGTCAATGTTGCGAATATGCGGGATGATGCCCGAAGTCGAAAGCGTAATCCGCCGTTTCGAAAGCGCAATCCCCTCGCCGTCGGTAATAATCTCTATCGCCTTAACCACATTTTCGTAATTTTGCAGCGGCTCGCCCATCCCCATCAACACAATATTCGACAGCATCCTTTTTTCGCCGTCCAAATCCCATTCGCGGTATACATCCCGCGCCAGCATAAACTGCGACACAATTTCACCGGCCGTTAAATTGCGGGTCAGTTTTTGGCTTCCGGTATGACAAAAACGGCAGCCCATCGCGCAACCGATCTGAGTAGAAATACAGACGGCACCGCGGTCGGCTTCGGGGATATAGACGGTTTCAATCTTCTGTCCGTCAGCAAATTCAAGCAGCCATTTGCGGGTTTTGTCGGCAGAGAGCTGTTCCGCCGCCACTTTGGGACGGCTCAGCACAAAACGGTCGTCCAGTTTTTGACGCAAGGCTTTCGACAGGTTGGTCATTTGGTTAAAATCGGTCTTACCGTAAAAATAGACCCACTGCCAGATCTGCTTAAGCCGAAAGGCCGGTTCGCCCAACGCTTTCAGATGCTCGCCTAACTCGCTGCGGGTCAGGCCGATCAGTTCAATTTTTTCACTCATTTGCGACACTTGGCGCTGATAGCTTTATAGGCTGCCGAAAAACCGGAAAGCGAATAAGTGTCTTTGGTGGCGGTTCCTTTGGAAGACTCGCCGGTCACAATCATCCGTTCGCCCTTTTTCATCGCTTCGACCAGTTCGCGGTCAACTTTTTCACTGACGGCCCAGGCCTTATCCTTATCGACAAACATCTTGTCAATTGTGGTTTTACCGATTTTGACCACCACTTTGGCATCGCGCTTATAAACATAGCCGGCAACAAAATTGACCACGTCAAAGCTCTTTTCGGCCGGACGGTGAGTAATCACCACATAAATATCGCCGCGCTGGGTATATTTTCCCTCGTCTTTTTGCGGGCTGGAAGCCATATAACAGACAACGTTTTTGCCGTCTTGATAGTAAAATGCCGACCAATCGTTATATTCGCCGAGCAGTTTCGGTGCTTCGGCACGGGCCGCACCGGCTGCAGCAAACAAAAAAGCGACGGTCACGATTAAAAGTTTCTTCATTTTGCAATACTCACATTCAGAGGTTAATTCTTACGCAATTGTATTTGAAAAATATCTAAAAACGGTTAACATTACAAGTATAAAAAAGTTTTTAAAACGGGGAATTTTTATGATCAGGGACAATTATTTGGACATCAGCCGCATAACCACCGATCCCAATGTGCTGAAAATATTTAAAATTGTCAGCCGTCACGGCGGCGCGGTGCGTTTTGTCGGCGGTGCGGTGCGCGATGCGTTGGCCGGATGCAGCGCTTCCAACCTTGACCTTTCGACAGACCTTTCACCGGACGAGCTTGCCGAAGCCTGCGAAGATGCCGGAATCCGAACCGTTCCGATCGGTTTGAAAATCGATACTCTCGGCGTTCTGATCAACGGCACTTTATTAGAAATCGGTTCGTTAAAAAAACAGATCAAAGCGAACAACGGTCATATTGAAGTGGAATTTACCGATGACTGGCAGGCCGACGCCGCTCAGCGCGACCTCACTATTAACGCGGTCTATGCCGACGAAAAAGGCAATGTTTTCGACTATTACAACGGTATTGAGGATCTTGAAAAAGGAATTGTTCGTTTTATAGGTGACCCTAACCGGCAGATTCGCGAAGACTATGTGCGCATTTTGCGTTTTTTCCGTTTTTACTCCTTGTTCGGAAAAGCGCCGATCGACAGCAAATCCCTCAAGGCCTGCCGGGAAAACCTGAGCGGTCTGAAAAACCTCCCGATTGAACGGGTTCGTGACGAGTTTTTAAAAATTCTGGTTACGCCCAACGCCGCCGACATTCTTAAAATTATGTTTGAAAACAACATACTCAGCAACTGGCTGGCGGATTCACTCTACTTGGAACAGTTGAAAATCCTGGCCTGGCTGCAAAAAAAATACGATTTTGCCGCTGATCCGATTCGGCGAATTTTTATACTTTATCATCCCGATAAAACACTGGCCGAAAATATTGCAAACCGCCTCAAGCTGACCAAACGACAAAAAGAACGACTGGTGCGGCTGGCTATAGAAAGTCCAAACATCGGAAATCTGACTGACAACGATTGCCGCCAAAAAACAATTTACCGTTTCGGCAAAGAATTCTGTCTCGACTGTCTGCTGATCCGAGCCTGTGAAAGCCAAACATGCGAAAATATCGAAGTTCAAATCGATCGGATCAACAATGCAACGGTGCCGGTTTTTCCGATCAGCGGTCGCGATATTGTCCGTTGCGGAATATGCAGCAATGCACAAATCGGCAATATTCGCGAACGGTTGGAAAAGATGTGGCTGGACAGTGGATTTAAAATAAGCCGTGAAGAACTTTTGTCTCAAATAACTCTTTAATTTATAAAAATGTCTGTATCAAAAAAAGGATCATTTTTTTGATACAACGGTAAAGTACTGCAAAATCAATTTAAGTTCAAGAATATTGTGAAAATTTAATTAATTATTAAAAAGAAAAAATAAAAGAAAACTGTATCAAAAAAAGGATCCTTTTTTTGATACAGACATTTTTATAAATTAAA